>Ga0208784_1000234_pt1 | contig 28723 bp, 35 predicted proteins | sample DEB19_08_DNA_FD_184531 | JGI IMG/M metagenome (GOLD analysis project Ga0208784, IMG submission 184531) | Aqueous microbial communities from the Delaware River and Bay under freshwater to marine salinity gradient to study organic matter... | ecosystem: Environmental > Aquatic > Marine > Coastal ... | reverse complement strand
ATAAATCCAGCATATATCACAAGATACGCAAAAATAGGCCAGATTTATGGCAAAATGACGCTTGATTTTTGTGCAAAATGTGGTATAATGTCCCGACGTGCCAAAGGAGATCGAAGTGCAAGGGGTGGGGGCTTCCGAATGGGCCCCTCCTGCCGTCCCCGCCGGGGACGCCCCTCCTCCACAGGAGCCGGTGCCGTCGTTGCAGGCCCCCACCCCCCCTCCGTTTCACACCAAAGGTGTGAAACGGAAGCGTCCCCAGCGCACCAGCCTGCAAAATCCACAGCAACAGAAGGCGCGGGCGCTCAAAATGCTGGAAAAACGGGTCATCGAGGGCAAAACGGTGCCGCAGATTGCCCAAGAATTTAATGTCAGCACCCAGACGGCGCAACGGGCCCTCTCCTTTGCCGCCAAGGGCGACCTGATCGTCGGCTTCGAGGACACCCTCCTCAAAGATCTGGTGCCGCTGGCCCAGACCGCCGCCAAGATGGCCCTGATGGAGGGCAATGCCAAAGTCGCCCTCGAAGTCTTGAAGGGGGTGGGGCTGCTCCGCAGCACCCACACGCGCACCCAGACCCAAGTGGCCGAGGAAGATGCCCTCAGCCGCTACATTGCCCAGAAACGGGCCCACTCGCAGCTCTTGGAGGAGACCCTTGACGCCGACCCCACCGACCCCGCCGCTCTCCCGCCAACAGCTGCGGGCCCAGATACGCCGACAGTTGCTGCAGCGCCTGAATCCGGCCGCCCTGCCCCGGCGCCAACGACGCCTGCTGGCCCGGACGCTCATCCAGCAGTGGCGCCCCACGCTGACGGCCGCCCCGGAGACCTAAATGTTTGACCATCTCAAAGAAAGCTTCATGGAGGGCCACTTCCCCCTCCATCTGGACGCCACCCAGACCGCCAATGGCGACTACGAGGTGAGCTGGACGGCGCCCAGTGGCGACCGCTACAGCGCCACCGACACCTCGCTGTCCGAGGCCAATCGGCGCTGCACCGACCAGATTCGTGAGGGCGTCCTCAAGGGCACCATTAGCTTAGGCCGCTAACACATGCCCCCGAAGAAGACGGCCGTCTCGACGGCCCGCACCAGCGACATCGGCTACGTCCCGTTTGCGGACGTCATTGCCGACCCGCAGCTGATGCAACCGCTCTGGGCCGACCTGAGCCTCCCCCAGCAAGTGGCCCTCAAAGCCTTCTATGGCCTCCCGCTGCACAGCGACGCGGAACAGCGGGCGTGGGCCATCTTGCAGGGGTCGTGCCGCGTCGATGCCCTCGGCTACCCCATCGAGGTGACGCCCATCCCCTACACGCCCAAAGAATACGACGTCTTCGTGGGCATCTTGGGCCGACGCAGTGGCAAGTCCTCCCACATCACGGCGTTTGCCACCCTCTACGAAGTCCTGTTCGGGGGGCACATGGCGCATGTGATGCCGGGCCAAGATGTGGTCGTGCCCTACATTGCGCAGGACTTGGCCACCGCCAAGGCCAACATGATCGCCATCGCCCTGATGGCCCAGCAGGTGCCCTTGCTGGCCAAGCAGCTGGTCTCGGCGACCCGCGACAAAATCGAGCTGAAGAACGGCCTCACCATCCTGCCCGAACCCCCCGCCATCAAGACGGGGCGCGGCTTTGCCATGCCCGTCGTCATTGGCGATGAGGTGGGCTTCTGGTATCGCACGGCTGAGGCGGCCAACCCGGACTACGAAGTCCAACGCGCCGTCTCCTACGCCCAGCTCCAGTTCCCACGGGCCAAACAATTCCTGATCTCGACCCCCTATACCGAGGAGGGCCTGCTCTGGGACTACCACCGCGCAGGCACCGGGGGCGCCAAACTCAGCCCGGAGGACCGGGCCGAATACGCCGAGACGCTCGTCCTGCAAGCCTCCACGGCCTGCATGGAAAACCCCCGCGTGACCCGGCGCCGCCTCGAAAAGCTGCAGCGGGACGATGCCGAAGCCTTTGTGCGCGAATCCTTGGCCCAGTTCGTCAGCAGCCTCTCGGGCTTCCTCCCCGCCGATCTGGTCCATGGGGCGTGCGTGGGCCATGGGGCCGAACGCACCCGCAACCAGAACGAAGCCGACGGCTGGAAGCCGACCTATGTGGCGGCCATGGACCCCGCGTTCCGCCACGACACCTTCGCCTTCACCATCTGCCACATGGATGCCGAGGGTCGCGTCGTCCAAGACGTCCTGCGCACATGGACGCCCGACAGCAAACTGAAGCAGCGCCTCGACCCCGCGAGCATCATGAGCCAGATCGGGGCCCTCACGCAGGCATGGGGCATCAGCATGGTCTACAGCGACCAGTATCAGCTCGAAGCCCTCCAGCAGCTGGCGCTCCAATACCACTTCACGATCATCGGGCGGGACTTCACGGGCCAGTCCAAAGCCAAGATGTATGGCTCCCTGCTCCACCTGCTGCGCACCCACAAGCTGCACCTGCTGGACATCCCGGTCATCCTCACCCAGCTGACCCAGCTCCAAAAGAAACTCAACCCGATGGGCCATGTGCAGATTGCGGCGCCCCCGGGCAGGCACGATGACGTGGCCAGCGTCATTGCCCTTGCCACCAGCGTGGCCGTGATGCAGGCGCCCGCCCGCACCGTCGAACCGAAAACGCCCAGCCTCTTTGACGAGGGGCTGGCCTGCATCAAACGCCGTCGGCTGGAGGCCGAAGTCGCATGGCAGTAACGCCCGAGGCTCCCAAGCGGGGCCGTCCCCGCAAACCGGTCCACGAAGCCCAGCTCCTCACCGAGCTGGTGGGCGTGGTCCGCGACACCCTCACCCAGCAACAGCACATCCTCCAGCAGTTGGCGCTGGCTCAGCAGAGCCAGACCGAACTGCTCACCACATGGATGCGGCTGATGACGCCCCCTGCCACCCCCACACCGTCCACCACGGCCGACCAGCGCGAGGCCATCCGGGCCGCCGCCGAGGCCGACTGGGAGCCGGTGCTGGCCCCCCGCCTCTCTGACCTCTTTGACGAGACCTTTGCCTCATGATCGAATCCACCTTTCCCGCTGACCAAAGCACCGCCCCGTCGCCGTCAGCGGCGGGGACCACGGCGCCCCCCGTCCCGGCCACCGACGCCGCCGCCAACGAGAGCCTCTCGGCCGAACAGCTGGTGGCCGAGATCTACCACAAATACGACATCCGGCGGCAGATGCGCCGTCCCTACGAAGTCCAGTGGTATCTCAATGCCAGTGCGCTCCGGGGCTTCCCCGACGTCCGCTGGAATGCCGAACTCAACCGCCTCGAAATCAAGCGGGAACCGGCCCACCGCAAGCGCCACCGCATCAACCACATCAAGGCCAAATACGTGGCCCGCGTGGCCAAATACACCAAGACGCCTCCGGCGCCCACCGTGCTCCCGGCCACCACGGACCGCGACGACATCTTCAATGCCCGCGCCTCCCAAAAAGCCCTCGAATACCTGACGCGCAAGACCAACCTCCGCAGCCAGTGGATGCGCGTCATGCAGTGGGTGCCGGTGACGGGCAAAGCCTTCTGGTGGTTCCGCTACGACGAAGACCGCGTGGCCTATGCGCCCACCCTGCTCGACGGGGAGCGCCAGCCCATTATGGGCGACATCGAAGTGGACTACGGCTCCGCGTTCGAGTTCCTGCCCGCCGACCCCGGCATCGAGGTGCTGGCCGACCAGCCCGAGATCATGCGCGTCCGCATGGTCAAGTGCCGCGACATCGAGCAGCGCTTCGGACTGGAGCCCGGCTCCATCCCCAAAGAATCGAACGACGCCGACCTCTTCTTCTACCAGCGCCAGATTGCCGACCTCGGCACCCGCCAGCAGGGCATGGCGTCCCGGGCCATCACGGCCATGGGCGACGATATCAGTGACGGCTACGCCCTCCAGATCGAATGCTTCACGGCCCCCTGTGCCAAATACCCGCAGGGCCGCTATGCCGTCGTGGCCGGGCACAAACTGCTCCGCGCCTACATGGAGCTGCCGGGCCAGTTCCAGCACGTCCACCGCAACCCCTATCCGTGCGTCGAGTTCTGCGACGATGCGGCGCCGGGCCAGTTCTGGCCCGACGCCTTCATTGAGCGCATGGTGGGCCTCCAGTCCGAATACAACGAATACCGCTCCAAGATGGCCGAGAACTTGGCCATGCACTTCTTCCCCAAGCTCGTGGTCGCCAAGCAGCTCAACCTTGCCGAAGACGCCTACACGTCCGAGGCGGGCGAGCGTCTGAACGTCAACTATGTGCCGGGCATCCCGATGCCCAACTTCCTGCAGCCGTCCAGCGTCATCGGGGATGCGTGGAACGTCCTCAACACCATCAAGCGCGAGATGGACGACGTCTCCCTCATTTACCCGTCCGTGATGGGTGGGGCTGGGGGCGCCTCCAGCGGCTTCCAGACCAACCTTCTCCAAGAGGCCGCAGACCAAGTCCACGGGCCCGCCATCCAGCGCAACGCCATGGCGCTCGAAGAGGCCTACTACAAGCTGCGGCACCTGATGAAGCTCCACTACACGGAGCCGCGCCTCATCAGCGTCCTCGGGGCCAACAACCTCCCCGAGATCTACGAGTTCACCAGCGACTCCATTGACGAGCAGGCCGACGTCCGCATCGAGCCCGACAGCCTGATGCCCATGCTCCGCTCAGCCCGCGTCGATATGATCCGGGGGCTGTTTGGCGATGGCCTCTTTGGCGACCCCAAGGACCCCGTCACGCGCAAGCGCGTCCTCGACATGATCCGGATGGGCGGCTACGCCGACTTCGAGATCGACCGCGAGCAGCGCGACCAAGAGCAGGCCCAGCTCGAAAACATCCAGATGGGCCGGGGCGAACCGCTCGCCAAGCCCCAAGTCTGGGAAGACCACCGCATCCACTGGGAGTCGCACGTCGATCTCTTCAAGTCGCCCCAGTCCCAAGACTGGCCCGAGCCCCTCCGCGTGGCCTACGCATGGCACGCCCTCATCCACCTCTCCTACCTCTCCGAGGACGATGCCCTCAAGATGGCGGGCGAGTTTGGCCTGCGCGACAAACTGGAACAACTCCTCGCCCTGCGCCACCCCCCGGCCCCAGCGCCGGAGCCCGCGCCACCCGCACCACCCCAAGGCGGGGGAGCTCCCGCGCCACCAGCGCCACCTCCGCCCCCGATGCCCCCACCCGGCCCACCCGCGCCGCCCGCGCCGGAACTGGGAGGCTTCCCGGAGGCCCCGCCGCCCGCGATTCCGCCTGAGGTCCTCGCCGCCCTCATGGCGCAAGGGCCGCAAGGTTGACGGCGCCCACAAAATAGTGTATAATACCGCTATCTCGTACGTTCGCTGACGTGTCAGCGTCCAGCCCCCTACGCGATGCCGATGGGGGGCTGGTCTTTTGCCCCTCGGAATCACGCGACTCCACGGCTCGCACCGCCAGAGACCCGCGTTTTTGCCAAAGACCTCTCTGCCGAGAGTTTGGCCCGTGCCACATATGTCAGAATCCGCACTGAACCCCGCGACCATTGACTTCACCTCCCTCCGGGAGCAAGCGATGGCGCATCCCGCTGGCAACGACACCGAGCCTACTGCCCCGGTCGTCGCGGAGTCAGCCCCCGCCCCCGTCAGCGCCAGTCCCGTGCCCGAGGCCGCCCCAGCGGCGACACCCTCGCTGAGCCCGGCCGACCTCAAGGTGCTGGACTTGCCCGAGGATGGGCATGTGCGGGTGAAGGTGGATGGACAGGAGCAGCTGCTCCCGGTCCACGAGTTTAAGGACGGGATCTCCCGAGAAGCGGTCTTTACCAAACGGATGCAGACGCTGGCCGAACAGCGCCGCTCAGCCGAAACTGAGCTGGCCGCCCAGTATGCCTACCTGCAGCAGCAGGCCCAAGCCCTTGAACAGGCCCAAGCCTATCTGCACCAGCAGGCGCAAGCGGCGTATGCTCCGGCCCAGACCACTCCCGAGACCTCAGCGGCCTCGATGCCGCAGCTCCAAGACCTCGCCACCGTCGGTGACGTGCAATCGCAGATCCAGCAGGCCGTGGCCCAGCTGTCGCAGTACCAGCAGCAGCGCGAACAACAATTCGTGAGCGCCTTGGGGCAAGCGTCCCAGCGCGTCCAAGAAGATGTGGCGTTGCAGCGGGATGCCTCAGCCTACAGCAAGGGGCTCCAGAGCGTCTTGAGCAAGCCGGAATATGCGGCCTTGACCAAGGCGCTGCCCTACGCGGAGCAGACCATTCGCTACGAAGTGGCGAATATGGACCCGCAGTCCATCGACCAAGCCTTAGCGTTCACCGAACAGGTGGCCAAGGGCTACGTGGACACGCTCCGGGCCGCCACGCAAGATCTGCAGGTTCGGCAGTCTGTGGCGCAAGCACGCGCTAAACTTGAACCCCCGGCAGGCTCCCCGCCCGCGCCGACGCAAGCCTACAAACCCGGGTCCGCCTTTGGCAAGAACGGGTTTGACTGGAATGCCCTTCGGGCCCGCGCCGAGCAAATGATGGGCTAGGGCCGCCGGATATCCCCTCTCGGAGTATTGCGCAATGGCGTTTGATTACACCGCAGCGTCCCCCATCCTGAAGGAAGTCTACCTTCCGGCGCTGCAGGAACTGCTCAACAATGCAACCCCCCTTCTCGCCTCGATGGAGAAGGAAATCGTCCCGGTCGAAGGTGGCAACTTTGTCATCTCGATCCACCGCACCCGCAACAACGCGGCGGCCATTGGCCGCTCGGAAAACAGCACGCTGCCGACCGCGGGTCAGCAGGGCTACGTCCGGGCCATCGTCCCGGTCAAGCAGCTCTACAGCCGCATCAACGTGTCCGGCAAGGCCATCGCGGCCACCCGCTCGAACAAGGGCGCGTTCCTCCGGGCCCTCGAAGCGGAAATGAAGTACGTGATGACCGACACCAAGCGCGGCCTGAACCGTCAGCTCAACGGCGACGGCACGGGCGCCCTCGCGTACTGGACCGGCGCGGATGACACCAGCCCGGCCACGGTCGATGACAACCTCGGCAACGGCACCACGCAGCTCGGTGTGGGCGCGGTGACCTGCGACCTGATCGACGCCTCGGACAACAGCACCAAGGTGGGCAACTCCATCGTGGTGACCCGTGGCGCGGTCTCGACGGCGACCACCTCGGTCAGCTGGACGGGCACGGTCAGCGGCTCGGCGGACGGCGACTACCTCGTCCTCGAAGATACGCTGGGCGAAGAGATGACGGGCATTCAGGGCGTCATTTCGGATGCCAACCCGACCCTCCTGACGGGCGGTCTCCACGGCCTGCCCGTGGCAACCTACCCGGACTGGAAGGCGATCGTCATCGGTGACGACAGCGCCAAGGTTGATCTGACCTTCCCGCTCCTCCAGCAGCTGGTCTCGCGCATCGTGAGCGAGTCGGCCATTGACGAGTCGGAACTCAAGATGTTCCACTGCCACCCGGCCATGCGCGACACCTACGTCAAGCTGTGCCAAGACGAGCGCGTCTTCTACAACGTCATGAAGCTCGATGGCGGCTGGGAAGCCGTGACCTACAACGGCAAGCCCATCGTGGCCGACACGCAGTGCCGTCGCAACGCGATCTTCGCGATTGCGCCGTCCTCGCTGTCCCTCATGCAGATGGCCCCCTTGGACTTCATGGACAAGGACGGCTCGGTGTTCTACCGCATCTCGGGCGGCGATGTCGATGCCTACGGCGCGACCGCGTTCGTCTATCAGGAGCTGGGCTGCAAGGCCCGCAACCAGAACGGCCTCCTCAAGGGCCTTAATGAAGTATGGCAGTAAGCCCACGCTAACTGAGTGACCCCCTAGCCACCGCGGTTAGGGGGTCTCTCCCTAACTGGGCCACATGCACCAGCGTGGCCTGTTCATTAGGAGTCTCCCATGGCTGATATTTCCAAGCGCATCAAATCCCCCCGTCGCGAGCGCGGCGACTACGCGGCGAAGACCGCCGCCTACACCCTCAAGTCCAGTGACTCGGGCACGATCTACAAGTGGAACTCGGCGACGGCGTTCAACTTCACGCTGCCCCCGGTCCAGAAGGCCCTCAAGGGCGTCTTCTTCGACTTCATCATCCAGACGGCCGCCACGGGTGGCACGGGCCACGGGGTGTCCCCCGCCGCCGTCGACAAGATCTTTGCGCCGGGCGTGACCGCCACGGATGACAAGGACATCTACTTTGCGACCGCGGGCGATGCGGTGGGCAACGGCTTCCGCCTCGTCTCGGACGGCGTGGACGGCTGGCACCTGATCTTCCTGAACGGCACGATCTCGCAAGAAGCATAATTCCCAGACACCGCTTGGGCCCACACGCCCGAGCGGTGTCGTTCGTCTGAGGAGGTGGCGGTGGAGGCCCCACGCGCATTTACAGAACGCTTACAGGACGCCTTTGATGGGCGTCTGCGCATTCGCTGGTCGAACGCGGCCCACGAATTTCAGATTGAACAGCGGGTCGCACGCGGGCTCATCAACTTCCCCGCCGCCCTGACCGACGACGAACACATTCGCCTGCGCGATGGCTACTTCTACGTCATGTCGGTGCGCACGGGCGACCGGATGCCCTGCCCCCGCTGCGAGGCCACCCTGCGCGTCCCCGTCCGCGAGGTCAAAGAACTGAGCTGCGACCGGTGCCGGGCCAATGGGCTCGAACATCGCGTGGCCGCCGGGTTCTTCCCGTTGGACGACACCCTGATCGCCCACCTGCAGTCCATTGATCCCCTGCGGGGCGCCTCTCGGGAACTCCGGGCCAAGATCGACGCCCATAATGCCCGCCACACCGAGGCCCAGCGCCAAAGCGTGCTGGATAAAACCTACGCGGCGGGCGCGGACGACTTCAACCGTATTGCCGGAATCCCCAACGTGGGCTATACCGGCGACACCCCGATGTGGGCTGATGCCCCAGTAAAGTGAGAGTATGGCCGACGCATCCTTTTTTGTTCGCCGCAAACCCTACGCCACCGAACAGGTGACCGTCTCCACGTCAGTGGCCACCCCCACCAGCAGCAAAGTGACCAACAGCGCCGGGGGCTACACGGATGGGTCCACACCCGTCCGCTGGGCCGTGACCTTCCCCGCGACGGCCGCGATGGTCGAAGTCATTGGCAGCAATGGCCTCATCTACACGCTGGACGGGTCCACGCCCACCAGCACCAATGGCAGCCGTCTGGGGTCGGGCGATGTCCTGACGCTGGCGGGCACGCAGAAAATCGCCAACCTCAAGATGGTGCGATCCGGAGCCTCGGACGCCACCGCCAACATCACCTACTACAAGGAGTAGCCATGCGCCGCTGGCTTCCGCTCCTGCTGGCCGTCACGCTCATCGCCCCCGTCGCGGCCCAAGATGTCCGTCGGGCCGGAGGCGGCACCGACTACAGCTACACGATCCTGACCAAGACGGCCACCTACTCGGTGACCGACACGGACGGGCAGAACGTCCTCGTCCTCGCCTCCAACACCATCACCATCAACCTCTATGCGGTGGCGGGCAATACAGGCAAGACCATCACCGTCAAGAACGCGGGCGCGGGCACCATCACCATTGATGCCAGTGGCAGCGAGACCATCGACGGGGCCCTCACCCAAACCATCAGTGCGGCCAACCAGAGCCTGACGCTGGTCTGCACGGGGTCGGCATGGGTGCTGATCTAACATGCGCACCTACAAGGAGCTGCAAGACGCGGTCCTGCAGTGGATGGCCGATAGTGGCGACACGGGCCTCCTCCGCACCCTCGTCAAGGACGCCCTGAACCGGGCGCACCAGAACCTCCTCAACGACGACCGCTACGACTTTCTCCTGTGGCCCCGCACCGAGACGCTGAGCGTCACGGCGGGCCAGAAGGTGTATGCCCTCCACCCCGAGCTCAGCCAGCTCCTCTTCGTCTACAATCCCACCACCGACGAGTACCTCGAAGAGGTGGCGCCCAAGGGCCTCATGGAGTCCGAGGCCGATTGGAATGACGGCACCACGGATCAGCCCGACCGTTTCATGCTGACGGGCCTGTCCAAAGTCCTCACGCAGCCGAGTGCGGCCAGTGTGGTCACCGCGACCACCACGGGGGGCACAGAGTCCAGTGCCAACAGCCTCCTCATCACGGGCATCTCCAACGGCGTCATCGTCACCGAGACCCTGACCAGTGGCAGCAGCTGGGCGTCCCTGACGGGCAGCCAGTCCTTTGATGTCATTACGGACATCACCAAGCTGGGCGCCACATGGTCGCGCACCGTGACCCTCACGGCCAATAGCCAGACCCTGCTCGTCCTCGGGGCCACCAGCTATGGGCAGCAATACCGGATGTGCGAGCTAGTGGAATCACCCACCACGGCCACGTCCCTGCTCTATCGCTTCTATCGGCGTCCGCGCCAGCTGGTCTACGATAACGACATTCCGGACGTGCCCGCAGGCTTTGGCGACATCCTCGTCTACACGGCCCTCATCGCCATGCAGGGCTATACCCGCGCCACCTCGACCGAACTGGACTTCTGGGCCGCGCAAATCCGGAAGCTGACCGACACGCTGCAAATGACGTTCCGGGCGGCCCGCACCATGGGCGGACGGCCCACCTACACCCGCTACATTCCCCGCGTCTGATGGGCGACCTCTACCAAGAAATCACGGACTGGAGCAAGGGGGTCCAAGCGGCCTCCCCGCCGGACCGCATTCCGCTCAACAGCACCCCGCTGGCCTACAACACCGCCTTCCGCAATATTGGCGAGGGGCTGGCGCAGCTGGGCGTGCGGCCGGGGCTGAAGGTCGTGAACACGACCGCCTTCAGCACCAATCCCCACATCCAGTTCCTCCGCCTCTACAGCTACAATACCGGCAGCGGCTACACCAACTACCAAGTGGCCATCGCCAACGATGGCACCCTGCGCCTCAAGGACAATGCCGACGTCTTCAGTGCCGCCATTGCGCCCCCGGCCAACTTCCCCTCGCCCAGCACGGCCATTACGGCAGGCGACGTCACGGTCGATGCGACCGTCTTTGCCAATCGCTTCTTCCTCCTCAGCAGCGCGGGTGACCAACGCGCCCTGACGGGCAGCACCTATCACATGTGGGGGCTCGCCCCCTACGCCAGCTGGACCTTGGGCAACGATGCGACGGGCACCAGCGCCATGCCCAACGAGACCTACGACGTCGCCATCACCACCTACGACGTCGTGACCGGGGCCGAGTCCAGCCTCGCCACCTATCAGTCCGGGACGCCCGGGGGTGGCAATCGCCGCCTCACGGTCACCATCAGCCCGACTGCCGCCGAGACGGCCCGCTATCCCTACTGGCGCGTCTACCTGCGCCGCACCACGACCCAAGCCAGCCTCTACCAAGTCCTGACGTTCGAGGATGTGTCCGGGTCCCCCATCGCCACCGATGGCAATATTCCCGTGGGCACCACCACGGTCTACATTGACCTGTCGGCCGCCCAGATTGCCAACCTGACCACGGTGGCCCCCACCACCACCGAGAACAATGGGCCGCCGTCCAGTGCCCGGTTCGTGACCACGTATGGCCGTCGCCTCATCGTGGCCGACACCCGCAAGATCTACTGGTCCAAGCAGGACAAGCCCGACAACTTCCCGCCGCTCAACTACGAGCCCATCGAGACGGGGGAGGGCGACCAGATTACGAGCCTCTATCCGTTCAGCGACGAACTCCTCCTCGTCTTCACGACCACGGCCGTCTGGGGCATCTTCGGCAACGACCCCCAGACATGGACTCTCAAAGCCATCGACCATACGATTGGCTGTGCCAGCCACACCAGCATCGTCGAGTTCAACGGGGCGGTGGCGTGGTGGTCGAACGCCGAGGGGCCGGTCAGCTTTGATGGCCAGCGCATCACGCCCCTCGCCCTGACCAAGCTGGGGCGCCCGCTCGTCGTCGATCAGATCGAGCAGTCGCGCCTGTCGCGCATCTGGGCGGGCCATGACCCCCAAGGCAGCCGCGTCATCTGGGCGGCCCCGAGCCTGCTCAACGAGGACACGCTCGACATCCTGTTCCCCTACAACTACGTCGTGGAGCAGTGGGAGGCCACGCGCTGGAATCCCATGCCCGTGGGCGCCCTTGCCCTTGGCTACATTGCGGACGGGAGCCAGCGCTGCTTTGTGGGGGGCACCGAGGGCCAAGTCTTCTACTTCGACCAAGACACCCATAACGACGCCGTGCCGAGCGGCACCGTCAGCACCACCTTCGTCCCGGTCACCTCCAGCATCACCACCATCGACGGCACGGGCTTCTATACGACGGGGTCGGGGCTGACCGCCCGCATGGCCGTCATCACCGACAGCGACAATCGCCCCATCGCCAAAGTCCAGATTGCCAGCAATACCAGCACCGAGCTGACTCTGACCGCCACCCTGACGGGCCTGACGGCGGGGGCGACCTACACCTGCTATCTGGGCAGCCCGGACTTCCGCCTCTACACCAAGTGGCTGGACCTCGACCAGATCTTCATTCGGAAGCGGTTTGACCGGGCCTACCTCCAGCTGGAGTCGGCGGGCAACACCTCGGGCTTTTACCTGACGTCCCAAGTCAACTTTACCAATGAAAGTCGGGCCGCCAAGAACATCATTGACGTGGTGGGCGACATATGGGATGACAGCACCAGCCTCTGGGACACCAGCGTCTGGGCGGGCCAAGGGCTCCTCAAGAAGCGCCTACCCCTGCTGCGGACGGCCCATGCGCTCCGCCTCGCCCTGTTCCACTTCCAGACCAATCGGGACATTGTGGTGAACGGCGTGGGCGTGCTGGCCCGGGCCCAATCGGATCGCGTCTATGGCAACTGAGGAGACGCCGACACGCGAGGCGAGCTGGCAGACCGCCAGTGCCAGTGTCACCATCAATGACGCGGCCCTGCGCCGCCAGCTGCCCATGCGGCAGTTTGAGTATGTGACGGCCACCTTCGCGGCGGCCGACACGGATACCGTCATTCCCATTACCGTCCTCCGGCCCGAAGATCCGGAAACCCTGCGGTGGCTTGACATTACCCCCGGAACCGTGTATACTGGAACGGACGCCAGAGCCTCAGTCTACCGCTCCTCGGCCCCGAACCGGATGCCGTTTGGCGCGACCTATCTGGTGTTACGCTCGACGGTGGCGAACTATTCGACACGCCTCCTTGTGTTTCTTGAGCGGAGCTAACGACCCATGACCTTTGCGCTGTCTGCCCTGTTCGTCCTACTGGTGGCCCTGTTGGTCCCTCGGGCGGCCTCGGCCCAAATCAACGTCCCGAACAGCTTCAGCCCCGGCGGCACCATCTATAGCGCCGAGGTGAACGCCAATTTTGCCCAGCTGTCCTCCAACGCGCTGGACCGGACGGGGGGCACGCTCACGGGCAATATTGCCGCGTCGGCGGGCGTCACCATTGATGGCGTCGACCTGAGCGTCGGCATCCCGTCCACCCTCCTGAGCAAGACGGCCGACTACACCGTCACGACGAACGATGGGGCCCACGTCACCGTCCTGATGAACGGCACGTACACCGTCACCCTCTACACCGCCTCGGGCAATGCGGGGCGTACGGTCACGGTCAAGAACATCGGCACGGGCGCCGTCACCATCGACGGCTACGCGAGTGAAACGCTGGATGGGGCCGCGACCGTCGTCATTGGCGCCAAGTATCAGTCCCTCACCGCCATCTCGGATGGCACCAACTGGCATCTGGTCTAACCTATGTCCTACATCAAAGCCATTCCCGCCGTTCTCAGCAAGACCGCCAATTACACCGTCAGCACCAACGACGGCGACAACGTGCAGGTCAACACGAGCGCCTCGGGCGGCGCCGTCACCATCACCTTCTATGCCGCGTCGGGCAACGCGGGCAAGATCATCACGGTCAAGAAGACCGATAGCAGCGCGAACGCCGTCACGCTCGACGGCAACGCCAGCGAAACGCTGGACGGAGCTACCACCGCAACCCTGACCGCCCAATACGATAGCGCCACCTTCGTCTGCGACGGCACCAACTGGCAAAAAGCCGCCACGGTCGGGGCCACGGGTGCAGCGGTCGATTCCGACCAGAACATTCTGTCCACGCAAGTCTTTAGCTAAGAGGATTTCATGGCTGTTTCCTTTACCAAACTCAAACTCAGCGGCTCGACCGACGGCAAGCAGATCAAGGTCGCGGCGACCGCCACGGCCGGTACCACGATCCACACCGCGCACGCCACCTCGCTGGATGAAATCTGGCTCTGGGCCGTCAACAGCGATACCACGGCTCGCAAGCTGACCATCGAGTGGGGTGAAGCCACCGCACCCGACGGCAACGTCGAGGTCACGATCCCCGCGGAATCGGGCTACATGCTCGTCATCCCCGGCATGGTGCTGACCAATTCGCTGGTGGTCAAGGCGTTCGCCGCAACGGCCAACGTGATCTTGATTAATGGCTACGTCAACCGCATCGGCTAAGGCATTGCATCATGAATAGACGTGGTGCAAATCGCATCGGGCCGCTGGGATCGAGCGGCGTTATTGCCCAGTGGGGCGCGTCGTCGCTCATTCGGTCAGCGCAAACGGCTTCGGGTACCGCGTCCGCCGCCGTAACCATTGCCGCCGTTGATACAGCCAACACGATCGTGTTGTTCGGGAACAATAGTTTTTCTGCGTATAACGACACGAAGCAGTATTGGTTTGCGCGTGTGAGCGCCATCAGCCCAACGAGTGTGACGTTCACGGTCAATACGGGCGGTGGCGGAGCAGTCGCGAAGGCGTCTGTGCTCGAATTTGTGCCCGGGGTGATTAAGTCAATTCAATACAGCACCATTGCTTTCACCACGGAGACGCCGACCAAAACCGGCACGATCACGGCGGTGGATACCGCAAAGAGCGTGGTGTTGTTCATGGGGACGACCTCCAATGACAACACAGGCGGATACCCAGCAGGCAACAACAATATGTGCTCTGTGATCCTCACAAACAGCACAACCGTCACGGCGCAGCGCGGCGAGTATTGGGCCGCTGGCGGTAGCCCGACAGTGGGTTTTTGTGTAGTGGAGTTCTTCTAAATGAAGCGACAATTACAAATCAAGAACGGTATCGCACAGAGCGAGTGGCAAGGCAGCGGCGGAATGCCGATCCCGCCCAATGATTCGTGGACGTTCCTTGACGTGACCGACCGGCCCGATAACCCGACCGTCGGGATGCTCTACGATGCCGCGAGTGACACGTTTTCACCCGCGCCCGTGCCGCAGAAGACCCGCGTGACCAAGTCGCAGGTCATCAGCGTCTTGACGCCGACCGAGTGGGCGAGCGCCAACAGCAGCACCGACGCCGACGTCGTGTGGGGCATGGCGCAGTTCACCACCGCCGACTACGTCGATCTGGCTGACCCGAGGTTCAACCAGATTTTCGCGGCGCTCGTCGGCAAAGGCATTATCGCGGCGGATCGCTCGGCGCAAATCCTGAGCGACCTGCAAGCGTTGGCCAACGGGTAACGGTATGACCCTCCCCCAGCAGGTGCTCGCCGCGAGTCGCCAAGCCGACCGGGAAACTCCGGCCCGCTTGCAGACGAATCGTGTCAGCGATTGCGTGGCGCATGTGACCCGCGTCATCACCCTGTTGCGCGAGCAGGGACTGCCCGCGTCGTTCATGGGCAAGACCAGCGGGGAGGCGCAATACACGCCTCCGCAGGGATTCCCGGTCACCATCGGGCCCCATCGCTGTACGGGTGTCTCCCACGATGCCATCTGGGTGGCGGAGCGCCAGTTCGACCTGATCGGGCAAGCCAACGATGGGCCCGAGCCGCTGGGCATCCCGGCGCTGCCGGTGGCCAATGAAATTCCGGCGGCGCACCACCGGCCGAACAATCCGCCCATCTACCCCTTGCCGCAGGCGGCCCCCGTGCCGGTGCCGCCCCCGGCGCCTGCGCCCAAACCGTATCCGGGCGATGTGTTTTTCGTGGAGCAGCTGGGGGGGCCGCTGGCTGCCGACTATGCGCAGGCGGGCCAGACCCTGAATGCCGGGGCCATCACATGGGTGGCCCGCACCCTGTGGCGCCACATCGCGGAGGGAATGTCCCTTGACGCCAGCGTGGCCCAGTCTCGAAAGGAATGGCGGGCGGCCCTCGGCCTCCCCCCACAGTAACCGATGGCGATGGAACAGATTGTCCAGACGATTGTGCAGGCCGGGATTGCGGCGCTGGTGCCGATCCTCGTGGCCGGAGCCGTGCAGCTGTTGCGGCGGCTTCACATCCAACTGTCGGAGGCCCAGCAGGCGGCGCTCGATGCCGCCATTCGCCGGGCCATCTTTGAGGCAGAAGAATGGGGGGCGGCGCGCCTCAAGGCCAAGCTGCCCGCGACCTCCTACCAGAAATTGGAACGGGCCATCGAGGCCGTGTCGCCCCAGTTTGGGCTGAGTCCGGAGGAGACCGAGGCCCGCATCAAAGCCACCCTGCCCGAAGTGGGACTGGGAGCGTCGTCAAATTTTCCCAGCGCCCCGGTCGCCGGGGCGAACTCCTCGCCGGGGTCACCTCTGTAGGCGTACAGGCAGGCGTGCAGTGGACGCCCCGGACTCCCCACCTGACGGTCGAGGCCATGGCCTCCCGGACATGGACGGGGCGCTGGGGGGCTCAGGGCACGATGCGCTGGAGCTGGTAACCGTCCATGTCCGACCCGATTAGCCGCGAGGAGTTCCTCGCCCATATCGAACCGATTCGCCAAGACGTGCAAGAGCTGGTCAAGCTTCAACGCGAGCAAAATGGGCGCGTCTTCAAGCTGGATGCCCGCGTGGGCATCCTCGAAGATCGGGCCCCGACCCGGGCCGCTGCCGCCGTGGGGGCCGCCAGTGGCACCGCGGCGGGTGCCCTCTTGGCGTTACTCCAGCAAGTCTTTGGCAAATAAGTGGCACTCACACAGGTCCAGCAGCTCGCCATCGTGTATGGGATTATTGAGCGCGAGGGGGGCATGGTCGAGCATCCCAAGGACCCCGGGGGCTTGACCAAATACGGCATTAGCCGCCGCGCCTACCCAGACCTCGACATTCGGAACCTGACCAAGGCCGACGCCGTCACCCTCTATTTGCGGGACTACCTCCGCAAGTATAACTTGCACCAGCTGCAGTCGGTGACCAATGCGGAAATCGTGTGCGACTGGCTTGTCAACAGTGGGCCGCTGGCCATCAAGCCGTTGCAGCAGGCCCTGCGCGTCACGGCTGATGGCGTGATCGGCCCGAACACCTTGACGGCGATTGATGGGGCGGACGCCCGCACCTTGCTGCGGGCCCGGCTGGACTACTACGTATCCATCGCGTCCCATCCCTTCCTGAAGGGGTGGGTCCACCGCCTCTATCAACTGGGACTGTAATGGCCATTCAACTCCCGCTCTACCGTTCGTCCAGCCGAGAGACCGGCGCCCCCCGAGGCTTCTCGCCCGGGTCGAGCCAGCCCACGTCCCGTCCGGCGCCCCTGACCCAAGCCAACAATGGGGGGCCTCGCGGCTTTGGGCAGCCCCGTGCCCCGATGCGCATGGCCGCCTCGCCCCAAGCGCCCCAAGCGCCGATGGGCGCTCCCGGCGCAGGCACGCCGGGACCCGGGCCCCTCTATCCCACGACGCCCGTCCAGACGGCCGAACAGATTGTCTGGGCCAACCGCCACTCCCAGAACCCCTTTGAACTCTTGGCCCGGGCGGGCCAGCAGGTCCTTGGCCAACCGCTGTCCGCGATGGACGTCCAGCAGATTGTGGGCCCCGTTCAGAGCGTCGATGAAGCCATGGCCTCCTTTGGCCAGTGGCTCCAGCAGCAGACGGGCCAGCCCTCGGCCGCCGCCAACGCCCTCTCCCCCATCCAGTCCGCGATCCTCAGCCCCCTGAGCTAACCCCCATGATGTTCGATCCGAACTTCGCGCCGATCCCCAACAGCGACGGCCCTAATCCGAGACAGAAATTCCCGAGGCCGCCCGCCGGAGGCGGCGGCCCGCAGATGTCTCCGGCCGACGAGGCCCAGCAGCTGCAGCGGGCCTACCGGCAGTTTCTGGGCCGTGCCGCCTCCCCGCAAGAGATACAGGGCTGGCTCAGTGGCGCCTACGGCCATGGCCAGTCGGGCAACCTGATGCCGATCTTCGAGGCCATCCGCACCTCGCCCGAAGCCCAGCAGCGCCCCCCGGTCAACCGGCCCATGGGCCCCTCGCCCAATCAGTGGGCCGATCAGGCTCGTCAGTATCGGGCGCAAGGCGAGGCCGCAGGGAATGATATGTCGTGGATGGACCAGCCCGGAGCCCTTGCAGGTCCGCGTGGATTCGTGGGCAACATGGGTCAAGTGCCACAGCGCCCGCAGGGTGGCCCGAGCGCCAAGCCGCTGGGGGGCCAAGATGTGCAGCGAATGCGCCGAGCCATTCTCGGCGTGCCGGAGTTCTAAACTATGCCGACCGAACGTGAACAGATTGCCGCCGCTTACCAGCAGCAGCTGGGCCGGGCCGCCTCCGAAGACGAACTCAACCAGTGGCTCAGTGGCGCGTATGGCTGGGGCCAAGCGGGCAACATCGCCCCGATCCTGAGCGCGATTGGGCAGTCGGGGGAGGCCCAAGGCTACCGAGCGGGGCAGGCCGGAGGGGGCCAGAGCCAGACGCAGCAGGCCGTGCTGGGCCTGACGGGCCGCGACCAGTTGCGCCGGGGCACCACAGGCACGATGCTGGGCTTCAACACGGGCGACTATGGCGGCGACGTCAAGGCCCGCACCAGCGTCAAGAACATGTTTGGGCGCATTGCCAGCCGCTACGCGAACCGGCCCGACCAGCTGGATGCGGTGATGAACGACCCCGAGTTCAAGGCGCTGTTCCCCAACGCCCGCAAGGTGCCGGGTGGGGCAGGCGACAAGATTGACTTTGGCGGCGTCCTGTCTGACTTTGAAACGGGCTCCAAGGTGGGCGTCGTCGACGTCCTCCAAGCCTCCGACCCCACGCGCAATACGGCGACGGGCTGGCAGTGGTTGCCCGAGGACGTGGCGGAAGGGGGCCCGGCCAACGCGGCCTACAACCAGACCCAGAACGCCATCGTCGGCGTCCCCCGCCCCACGACCACCACGAGCACGGCCGTGACGGGGCCGGTCACGCCCACCGCAGTGGGCACTGTTGACGGGGGCGACGAGCTGGCCCGCTACTACCAACTGGTGGCGGCCTACTTGGCGCAAGCTGAGCGCGATGCGCAGGAACGACGAGGGCAGCAGCCCTTCGCCCCATACTCTATTTAAGGACACGAAGACATGGTGCCAGCTGAAGAGCGGATGCCCCGCCCAGATGATCCATTTTGGCCTCTTCCGCCTGAGAGCCGCGAGCCAGAAACTGGAGGGTTGCCAGATGAACCTGATCGTCGAGGCACGGACGCTCCAGAAAAACAAGAGTCGCCGGTTGACCGTGCGGTTAACCTGAATGGGGCGGGAGCCCAGCGTCTCCGCGCAGCCTACAAGCAGTATCTGGGCCGAGATGCCAGCGATGACGAAATTCGCAACTGGCTGAGCGGCAGCTACGGCTGGGGCATGGGTGAGGGAGGCGTGGATGCCATGATTCAGGGCATCTCCACGTCCGGAGAGGCCGAAGATTATCGGCGCCGCACCACCACCACGACCACAACGAAGACCACCCCCACCCCCACACCTACCTCCACGCCCACCGTCAGTGGCGTGCCAGCGTCCTACCGCAGCAGTGGGGGCGTAGGCGCCTCAGCGGGATCGTTCGCGGCGTCGCCCATCGCGGGCTCGATCCCGACGCTGGCTGAAGCCGCCGCGCAGGCCAAGCAACTGTTTGGGTCGGCGCCCGAGATTCTGAAGCCGGGCACCTTTACGCCGCCTCCGCCAGTCGGATTGGAAGATCGCAACAAGATCGTGCAGGCGATCTTGGCCCAGCCCGATGTGATGGGGCAGACGTTCCAAGACCAGCTGTTCGAACAGCAGAAGGAACAGCAGGCCCAGCTGGCCGAGCAGGCCCGAGCGCGGCTGAGCCAAGCGACGGCAGCCCGGGGCCTGAGTGCCGCAGGGGGTCAAGAGCTGTTGGGCCAAGCGGGCGTGGAGGAAGGCTTCATCAATAGCCTCCTGTCAGCCCGCCGCGATGTCTCCATGAAGGCGGCCGAGGCCAATCGCGCCAGCCGCACCGCTGCGGTCGAGATGGCCGATGCGGTCACGCAGGGCGACTTTGCCCGGGCCCAAGCGGCCTACCAGACGCAGCTCCAAGCGAACCAGATCTACAACCAACTGCAGATGCAGGCGGCCGAACTGGAGCGGGGCAACGTGGCGCTCGTGGCCCAGAACCTCTTGGCCCAGCGCGAGATGGCCCTTGGCGAACAGGGCCAGTCGTTTGACCAATACCTGCGCCAACTCCAGCTGAACGAGATGATCCGCCAGTTCAATGAAAATTTGGCCTTCGACTACGGCAAGTTCGGCTGGACCCAGCAGATGGGCCTCGCGGGCCTGTTCCCCCAGTATTAGGGCACTACGCACATGGCAAACAAATTTCTTGAGCAGCTGAAGGCGAGCGACTGGATCAATCTGGGCCAGCTTGCGACAAATGTGGTCGGCGGGGTGGCCAGTGGCAAAGCGGCCGAACGCTCGGCCGAGCAGGCGTCGCAGCAGGACGCATGGAATCGTCTGCTGCAGCAATACAATGCGCAGATGGCCGCCCGCAATCAGCTGGCGGCCTACTACGATCAGCTGAATGCGACCCGAGCGGCAGGACGGCAGGCCCTCCTGAATGCCTCTCCGCTGGGAGAGGAGCAGGAGTATGTCGGCAAGCAGGCGCTGCGCCGGGGCCTCATGGGCGTCATGGGGAACTTCCAGCCGCTGGCTCCGGCCTCCGCCGACATTGCCGGGCTGATTCGCCCGACCAGCAATGTGCTGGGCGCGTTCACGACGCCGGACATGCAGCAGGCGGCCTCCGTCGGCACGACGGCCCGGTCGCTGGCCGAGCGGCGCAAGGCCAAGGCGGGCGTGGACCCCACCTTCCAATTTGGCTCGATGGCCGACTACGGGGTGCCCAACCTTGAAAAGGAAGTGGCCACCTACGCCCAAGGTGTGGCGGCCGACCGCCTCAGCCGCGAGAACCAGCTGCTCAACCTGCTCACCACACAGATGCAGGCGGCCAACGCCCTGAGCCAGCCCCAGCCCACGCAGGGCATCCCGCCCACCCAGTCCAGCGCCGCCGCGCAGCCCAAGAAGACGTCGTGGTGGAAGAAGGTCCTGAACGTGGCGGCCACGGCGGCCCCGATTGTGGCCGCGCCCTTTACGGGCGGCACTTCCCTCGCCCTGATTGGGGCAGGCTCAGGGGCGCTCAAAGGCGCCCTGAGCGGTGGCGCCAAAGGCGCCCTGACCGGAGCCGCCATGGGAGCCGCCACCTCCGCCATCGGTGGGGGTGCGGCCGGTGAAGCCGCCAAGCGGGGCATCAGCGAGGGCGTCAAGGAGTCGGCCTCGGCGGCCATCAAGCGGGCCATCCTGAATCCGCGAGCCCTGACCCAGTTGGGTGGCGCCGCTGTGGGCGGACAGACCGAACAAGTGGCGCAGATGATCGCGCCCTTCCTGCCCGGCGCCAAAGCTTACGTGCCACGACAGACGGGCCCCAAACCGATGGGCCCCGGAGCGACCGTCTCGTCGCCTCTGTATGATCGCATTGGCCCTGCCGGGCAGTCCTTGTCACCCACGGGCAGCGTCACGCCCCCTGACTTGAGCGGACGCACGCCAACACCCACGGGGTCTGGGACACTGGGCGGATTCCGTCGGGCCGGAAATTTGTTCCCGGGTATGGGACCAGCACAGGCTCAGCAACCGTTTATCCCGATGCAGACTCCGGGTATCCAGTCGCAGCTGACTTCACCAGCAGCCCCGGCCGCTCCGCAAGCGGGTCCGGTCACCACACTGACAATTCCGGCATCACAATTTGGCCGTTCCGACGTTCGCCTCTTTGGTCCGCGTCCTCCGCTGGCACCGTCTGAGGGCCGTTTGCCAAATGGCCAATGGAGCATGTTTGAACAGACTGCTGTGCCGTTACCGAATGTGAATTTCACGACGACAACTCCGGAGCAACAGGGTATTCGTGCGCAACTGGATGCTGCGCGTCTTCTCCAGCAGCGGTTGGGAGTGGGTCGTCAGAACGCGGCACCAGTCTCCGCCCCGTCCCCGGTCGCCGCGCCACGTGTGTCCCCGTTTGCGGCATTTGATCGGATGTATGCCAACGTGGCGACAAGTGGGAACACCTCACTCCTAGACCAGATGCCTGCGGCCTTGACGCCGTCGCAACAGAACTACCTCCGTGGCGCACAGGTGCTCGGTAATGCGGCCCCGTTTGTGACCGCTGCTGTCACCGGGGCCCCGTTTGCGGCTCCCTTCATGGCCGAGTTGTGGTTTGGCCCCAGCGGCATGGCCACGCAACAATTGAATAATGTCATTTCCAGTGCCGCACAGGGAAATGCGCAGGCGGCACAAACGCTGTCGAACATTGCGGCGAGAATGCCACAACAGACGGCAGAAATCTTGAGCAAGATGCCTCCGTCGCTGCGGGCGCAACTGCTGAAGTCTGGCGTAAAATTCTAAGGGATCACGCGATGGCATGGTTTGATATTGTCGGGGGGGTGGCCGGGGGCCTGCAGCAAGGGCTCAGCCAGCTCCAGCAGGCGCAGCAGGCCAAGAAGGTCGAGGCGCGGCAGCAGGCGTTGCTGGAAATTCAGCAGGCCCAAGAAAGACGGGCGGGGGAGGCCGCCCAACGACAGATCGCTGAGGAAAACGAAAATAAGTTTATGAAGCTGCTGTCGATGCAGGATCCGCTGAACATCGACAAGAATTTTGCGGCGGCGTATCCGGACTATGCCAAGAACTATTTCGCGGTCAATCCACAGACGGGCAACGTGACGCTGCGGATGGACTCCGTCAAGCTGGCAGACCTGCAAGACAAGGCACAGAAGTCCGAACAACGAACATCATTCCGGACGGCATTTGCGACACCTGAATTTCAGGCTCTGCCACCGGACGAGCGGATGCGGCGAGGCCTTGCTGCCGTGGCGGCAGGCATGGATCAGCGCGAAGTGCTGTCTGGGATTGGCCCTTTACCCGCCGACAAGAATCGTTCATTTTTAACGAGCATCATCTCCGCGGATAAAGCTGCAGAAATTCTGGCCGAAGACGAACGCGCCCGACAGGCGCGTAACACGCAAGTGACGACGGCCAAGATTTCGGCCAGTCGCCCAACAGGCGCAGGGACACAGCTGGAAGACGTAGTCGGCCGCGCCACAACGGCAATCTCTGCTTTATCAAGCAGGATTAGGACAGATAAAGAACAGCTAACAAAGTTGTTTGGCTCGACTCCAGCCATCAAAGCACAACGGCAAGCGTTACAAAAAAAGATTGATGAAGACCAACAGCAACTAGATCAGTACACAGCGATACAGCGCACCGGGCTTGAACGGCTGGGCGCGGCATTTGGCATCGCACCGACGGCTCCCGCCTCCGCTGCGCAAGCGGATCTGGTGTGGGATCCGGCGACAAAGACGTTCCAGAAGGTGGGCGGCTAATGCCCATTCGCGTACAGGTCCCCGGCCGGGGCATCGTGGAATTTCCGGACGGCATGTCCCAACAGGACATGGCACAGGCCCTCTCGACGCTCGATGTACCGGAAGCTGAGGCACCGAGCTATCTGGGGGCGGCGTGGGAAGGCCTGAAGAATCTGGGTGTGGGTGGTCTGGAGTTGCTGGGCCGTCCGGGCGAATTTGTCTCGGGCACCGTCGGTGGGGCCTTGCAGACGGGCAGTCTGGCCGAGGGCTTGAAGCGGGGCACCGCAGCTTTGCTGGAACCGAATCTGGTGGACAGCCAGATTCGCGAAAGCATGTCCAAAGTCATTGAGGAGCAGGCGCCGGAGTTTGCCAAGGCCCACCCACTGCTGACGGCGGGCGCAGGCTTTGGGCTGGACGTTGTCACGGACCCCCAGAACCTGTTGGGGGGCGCTGGCATCCTTCGCAAGGGAGGCATCTCGGCGCTGAAGGGATTGGGGGCCAGTGAGCAGCTGGCCAAGCGGGCGATGTTGGTACCGGTGGGCGAAGCGTTTCAGGCTCGGGTCGTGGCGCCCGGTAAGACCGCCCTGACCAAGGCCTTGGCTGAGTCCAAGCTGGGCGAGACCTTCCCCAGCTTGCGGATGCGGGCTCTGACGGCACCGGGGCGCACGGACGCGACGGCTGGCTATGCGGGCCTCACAGGGCAGCAGGTGGGCCAGACCATCAGCGCTCAAGAGCGAGCGGCGCGGGATGCCGTGGATACGCTCGTCGAACAGACATTTAAGGACTTGACGCCAGACGAACGCCGTCTCGTGTCGTGGGCGACGGTGTATGCGGAGAGTCCGCAGGCGGCAGAGGTCGCGGCGAATCCGCGTCTGTCGAAAGCACTCACGGCCAGTCAGGACGCCTATCAGAGCGCCCTTGCCGCGGAGCAGGCGGCGGGGATCATGCCGCAAATGCGGCCCTTGAACGTCGGCACCCAGCTAGAGCAGGACCTGAAGGCGTTGAGCCAGACGGACCGGGCGATGCTGGAAAAGGCGTTGCGGGAAGGCACCGATGTTGATCCGTCGGTGCTGGAGTATCTGGCCGACCCCCGGCACGGGATGGTGGCGCAGACGGGCGAAACGAAGCTGCAGCAACTGGCCCGCAAATTGGAGCGCACGATGGTGCGTTCTGAGGAAGGGTTGGGCACGTTCTACTTCGCAGATCCCGAGACCGTCTCCTTGCTAGAGGGCGGCAAGGTTGAGGTCGCACAGCGGCTCAAGAACTACTTGCCCACGGACGTGCCGCAGCCGTCGTCCGGCATTATGTCCACCCGCGCCCGCTATACACTGGATGCAGAGAAGGCGAAGTCAAAGACGTTTGCTGAAGCGGCCGGACTGGGGGCGGAAACCGATGCAGCCGTGTTGCTCCGGGACCGCCTGTATGAGAGCGTCCGCGCTCAAGCGAATACCAAACGACTGCAGACCTACGCGGCCGAGTTTGGCACGGCAGATCCGACCAAAGGCTATCGGACCCTGAGCGCCACGACACTACGGGGGATGCCAGAGGAGCTGGCCAGCACATTTAAGTCGGTGCATTTACCGGACGCCGTCGTGGACGAGCTGGAACATTTCATGGTTCGCGTTATCAAGCCGGACGTCGAAAACGGCCTGCTGGGTTTGTTTAACCGGGGTACCCGGTTGTTCAAGACGATGGCCACGTCGCTGGGCATTCCGTCGTTCTACGCCAATAACTTCATTGGGAACAGCGTCAACATGTATGCCGGGGCTGACATGTCGCCCACGGAGGTGATGACGGGGATTTGGAACAGCACCCGCGCCATGACGGGACAAGCGCCCACGCGGAATCTGTTGGGCACCGTCAAGGTGGGCGACAAGGTCTACAAGACGGATGCTGAGTTGATTGACTTGGCGCGGTCCTATGGCGCAATTGGCGGGCAGGCAGGATCGTTTGGAGCGGAAATTGGCAAGGCCACTCCGACGGGGGCCGCAAAACTCTTGGGGGCCGAGGCTGGCCCGCTGCAAGTGCTCAATCCTGACTGGCAGGCCTACCAGAAGCTGCGGAGTGCCAACCAGCAGTATATTGAGGACCCTGCCAAGCTGGCCTTGTTTGTCCACGAATTGCGGAAGGGCAAGTCGGCCGAGCAGGCGTCGGTCACCGTGCGCAAGGTGCTGTTTGACTACGATGAACTGTCGGACACGGAACGGAAAGTGCGCACCTTCATTCCGTTCTACACATGGATGCGCAAGAACATCCCGCTGCAGCTGGCCACAATGGTCGAACGCCCAGCCAAGCTGAGCCATCAGGGCCAGTTCCTGAATGCACTGAATGAGTGGACGCGCTTGAGCGGGGGCGATGTGCCGCAGCTCGCGCAGTTGCCAACCTACATGCAAACGGGCGAATATACGGCCCTCCCGCTGCAAGGTGAGGAAGGGTCGCCCGTGATGATGCGTGCCCGCCTCCCGTGGTTTGACGTCGGGGCGGTTGATCCGGCCAACATTCCCCGCACCTTGGCGGAACGCTTCAACCCACTGGCCCGTGTGCCCTATGCGCTCATTACAGGCGTGGATCCGGTGACGGGGCAGCAGGTCGAAGGGATGCGACGGCCAGACTTCCTTGGGCGAATACTCCCAGCGCAGTTGGGTGGAGCGGTCGAGACGGAGAAAGGGCTGCAACAAAGCGCCGCCTCGAAGCAGGTCACTGGGGCCATCCCGATTCCGTTTGGTGCGGTGCTGCGCTCCTTCTTCCCGCCTGAAGACACCGAAGCCGTGCAGCGACAGTTCGGCGGCCTTCCGATCACCGAATTGCTCCTGCGTGGCGTAGGGGCATCTCCCCGCGTCATTACACCAGAGGTGCTTGAACAGGCCTACGAGGAGCTGCAGCGGAAGGCGCGAGAGGCGCAGACTGCACAAAAGCAGGCCAGCTACTATGCCCAATAGTCCTGAGCCTGACGAGGCGCCGGGGCTGCCCGTGGTGCGGGTCCATCCGTCGGAGGATGTGGTCGTGCAGCAGCTGGTGGTGGGGAAGGACCGACGTGGCCAGCCGTATGTGCTGACCGTGACGGCTCACCGGGACACGGGCGAGATTACGGCCCGGCTGGGCCAGACCCTTGACGCGGAGCGACGGATCGGGTAGACTAGGGGCGTATGCCCCAACGCTATATCTTCAGTCCGGACAAGCACATCGGGTGGGAGCGCGGCAACAAGAAGCTCATCCCGATCCACGACGCCCGCAGCATTCGGGCGCTCCTCAAGTTCGCGGCCGACTTCCAGCCCGATGTCTGGATTGAAGGTGGCGACAATCTCGATTGTGGCCCGGTCTCGCACTGGCTCCAAGACAAGAAGCTCAGCCTGAGCAACTTGGACCTGAGCCGAGACACGACCGAGTATACGAAGCTGGTGCTCCAGCCGCTCCAGAAGCTCACGAGCCTGAAGCAGCGGTATTGGCTGATTGGCAACCACGAAATGTGGCTGACCCAGCTGGCCGAGAAACACCCGGGTATCCAGCGCGTCCTGAGCGTTCAGAGCCTCTTGGACTTGCGGGACTGGACGGTGGTGCCACAGGGCGGCCACGTCAAACTCGGGAAGCTGTACTTTATCCACGGCGATACGTTGCCGAACACGAAGAGCATGGCCGAGCAGGCCGTCATTCGCTACGAGCACTCGATTCGCTTCGGGCACTTTCACACGTTCCAAGCCGCCACGAAGTATAGCGCCTTGGATGCCAAGGATGTCAAGACCGGCGTGGCGGTGCCGGGCCTGTGCCGCCGCAACCCGAACTATCTCGATGGCCGCCCCAACCAATGGAGTATGGGGTTCAACTATGGATACATCCACGATGACGGGACATTTACGGACTACACCCCCATCATCGTAAACGGCAGGTTTACCGCAAACGGTAAGACCTATGTCGGCTAACACGCAATGCTGCCCTCACAAGGAATAACCTACCATGGCTAAAGCGCCTGTCCGTCCCGCTCCCCCCGCCCCCACGAAGATGGAGGCGGGCGATCCGTTCGATCACTTGGCGGAGATGCTCCGCACCCTGTTCTCGGCCAAGGCCGGAGCCGACGTCTGCCCCGACTGCGGCCACAGCCCCTGCCAGTGCGACGAGGAGGACGACGACGAGTCGGCATCCGACGAGCGAGACACGGATGCAGCCGAAGACGCCGCCGAATATGGCGCCCGCCCGAAGGGCACGGGCCCGTTTGGCGCCCTGCCCATGAAGGGGATGCGCCGCGTCAGCATCTCCATCCTGATGCCGATGGGCAAGAAGCCGTCGCCCAAGGCGTAAGGCCATGGACGGGGCCCTCTCGTGGCTCAGTTGGATCGCCAGCTGGGTGGCCCAGTTCATCCCCAAGTGGGAGGTGCTAGACCCCACGCTGGCATGGATGAAGTTCCGGCGGGGCCAGCTCCACAGTTGCGGGCGGGGCGGGATCGTCATCTGGTGGCCCGTGGTCACCAAGGTCGAGATCCACTCGGTCGCTGAGCAGACCATCAAGCTGGAGCCCCAGTCGCTCATGACGCACGATGCCGCCACCATCACGGTGCGTGGCGTGATCGTCTACGAATACGAAGATCTGGAGAAGATGGCCGTCACCACGGCCGACCCGGACGACAGTGTCCGGGACAAGGCCCTGATGGTCGTGGCCTACACGGTCGCCCAGCACAACAAGGAATCGCTCCTGACCGCCTTTCGCCACGAGACCCTTGACGAAGACATGCGCCGGAAAGCCCAACTGTTGCTGGGCCGCAAGTATGGCGTCCGGGTCTTGCGCATGGGCCTCATTGAACTCACCATGGCCCGTCCCTACCGGCTGATTGCCGGGGGCAGCACCGACACGACGCTGCCTATGGTCCCCGTTGTCTAATGCCGACCACTCCCTCTTTCTATCAGTTCCTTCAGCAGATGCTGGGCACCGCCCCCGAGCCCCAATCTCAACTCCCCGGAGATATTGTGCTCCCCGGCACCAAACCCGCTCCCACATGGACACCTGAGATGGAGCGCCAGATTGAGACGATTGCCCGTCTTCACCGGATTGATCCGGGCATGGCGGACCGGCTGGTCCGAGCCGAGTCGAACTACAATCCCATGGCGCGGGGGACCTCGGGTGAACTGGGGCTGACGCAACTCATGCCAGAGACGGCCGTGGAGATGGGCGTCACCAATCGGGCAGACCCCGAACAAAGCCTGCATGGCGGTCTTGGCTATCTCCGAAAATTGATTGATCGCTACGGGGGCGACACCAAAAAAGCCCTGATGGCCTACAACTGGGGACCGACGAATGTCAACAAGGCCATCCTCACGCCGCCCACGGGCAAGAAAGCCGCTGGGCAACGGCG
>Ga0208784_1000233_pt1 | contig 29010 bp, 34 predicted proteins | sample DEB19_08_DNA_FD_184531 | JGI IMG/M metagenome (GOLD analysis project Ga0208784, IMG submission 184531) | Aqueous microbial communities from the Delaware River and Bay under freshwater to marine salinity gradient to study organic matter... | ecosystem: Environmental > Aquatic > Marine > Coastal ... | reverse complement strand
ATAAAAGCCTAAAACGGGACTGGAGAGATCATGTCACAAACAGCGGCATCAATCGGAGCAGGATTTACAGGTAGTTATGTCGGGGGAGTATACAATTTTCAGGCTGCGGATAGGTCAATTCTAGGCAATGCTGCCGGAGCAACGGGAGTCATCCCCTACAGCAAAATGGTATGGGGTGGTAGTGGTGAGGCCAAGTTTGTAAACAACAACACGAACGCTCCATCGGCTCTCCCTATAAATCTAACAACCGCTGAAAACCAGTGGTTGTATAATGTTATTTCAGACATGGATGGTGTTGTAACTCTTGCGAATGGAATTACGGCCATCAATATCACAGGCGTAGGGTTCTCAGGAAACATCGTTGTAGATTTGTCCCAAGGCGTGACTATATCTGGTGTTTCTGGTAATTTTAATCTTGGAGTGACTTTTGGAGCAATACCAGGATACACCTCTGGTGGCTATTTCATGGTCGGAAACTATGAAAATAATGCCGGACAGATTACTCCACTCACAGTCACTGGTGGTGTACAGATTGCCGGCGGAACGGTAAATGTCTCTGGATTTAATGGAATTATTAATTTCCCTGTCGCTGGCATCACGATATTTGGTACTCAGAACGACGATTCCGTTTTAGTCACCTTTGAGGGATTGACTCTAGGTCTTGTTGGTGTCACTTTCGGAGCGGTTGGGACCACTTTTGGTGGAGTGACTTTTGGAACTGTGGGAGCCACATTCGGAACTGTGGGTGTTACTTTCGGTACGGCAGGCGTGACATTCGGAACTGCCGGTGTTACATTCGGCACGGCAGGTGTAACTTTCGGAGGAATCACTTTTGGAACAGCCGGTGTCACATTCGGTGGTGTCACTTTTGGCGGAATCACTTTCGGAACAGTCGGTGTTACATTCGGAGTTGCGAGGGTACGACCAGAAACAGGCGTTACTTTTGGAGTGGTGTTTACTAACAAGGCAGGCACTCCACTAGGAATATCTGGATCTGAAGTTGTAGGTATGCCTGTGTTCGGGGTTTGCGGAGCCACAGCAATACGAGTGGAAATTGTAGGAGGATTGAGTGGAATCACGGTGTCTGGACTGGCATTCCCCTCTGAGTTTGGAATTAGTGGAGGCACAGTCACAGTATCAAACATTGTGGGAACCACTTTCGGTAGTGTGGTCATCGCTGGAACGCCCGGTGTTACTATTTCTGGAAAACTCATAGTAGGCTTGGACCAGACTTCATCCAACAATGTGGTAGTCGTCGGAAACCTGACCAGCAGACCAGTTTATAATGTGCCTGTTAACTGGAATGATGCTAGTGGAAATAGACTGAAAGACCATCTGTCTGGTCTTACCGTGGCATCAACAGTGTCTATAGGTGGACTCACTTTCACCTCTGGTTCCAATCTTCCTACCACATCCTTGTTGGGCGTTTCTTTCGGTGATGTTTCTGTTGGAAATGTTAAACTTGTAAACACCTCTGTTGCGATACAAGGCGATCCCAACAGTTTGGTAAATTATCCTGTGGGAGTTTCCCTAATAGGAATAGCAGCAACAACCGGAGTCCGAGGCGGAACAAACGACAGAGGCTTGGTTGTTGCTGAAAAGCCTGGTGCGCTCTTTGCTCTAGGCATGACCCTCAGCAACTTGTTCTTTGGTTTTACTACTAATCCCAGTGATAATATTGCTGGCTCTTGTGGTGGCGGTCAATACTTGTACCTGAAGAGCACTCCAGTATGTGTCACCACAAATTATTCTGGTCCAGCCGCCAATGGAACCATAAATGGACAAGTCAGCGTTCCTCTAAAGCAAGGCTTGTATGTTCAACTCACAAAGTGGGATCTTATTTCCCATGTCCATGTGGGATACACGGCAAGTACCGTTCAGGAGTTCCGTCGTAATGCCCAAGTGCTACACAAGGAATACCAGATGGCTCCGATTTGGGCACATGCCCTGGACCAGTTCCGCCGATTCCCTGGAGTAACGGGCAATAATGGTCCAATACTGAACAACGATTTTGAGATGACAGACAATTCTTGGCCTATGGATGGTGATGGTAGTGCTAGCATGACTCCAGTCCAAAAGCAGTATATCGGAATTATTGAAAAACCCACCCGCATATTCATTCCGTGCCGTGATGCTGGTGAAGTCTATGTGCTGGTAAACGGAGACTTCTCGGGACACGAAATAGGAGCAGGCTTCTGGGATTTGGAAACGAAAACTTGGACTGCTACTACCCTGTACGAACGTTCCTACTACGCCAGTTCTTTCTACGGCTTTACTGCCGGCGAACCAACAATAAGCACTAGCGGAGTTCCAGGGGGTGGTGCTGGCAGTGGTGGAGAATACGACGGTTGGAGTGATGGTGGAGTCGGTTTTGGCCTCGTTGCTCCAGGAATTTCCGCAGGAACTTCTGAGAATCCTGGAAATCCCGGCACAGCCATTGCCCAAATACTTGCGGGTTACACCAACAACCCGTTCATACGGGTCTGGGGATACTAAACAAAAACCCTTTAGGCTTGGGGAGCGGAGGGGGGAGGTTGCTGATGCAGCCTCCCTTCTTCTATTCCTTTTCGGACACTTGAAAGCAGTTCCTCGATCTGGATCTTGCGTGGTTCCGAATTATTGTTGGCCTCGTAGTTGGAGAACCCAGGCATCTTGCGTGGACACAGGAGTACAGGGTAGTCCAGTTTGGTGTACTCGCCAGGCGCACCGTTCAGCCACTTGCCAGGCTTGTCCCCACAGCCGCAGTCATTACAGTAGAACCGTCCGTCCTGAACCTTGCTCGGACGCAGGGCAGGACATACAGGAACCGTATGCCCGTCACCGAAACACGAAAGCATACGGACATCTTTTACCGTTGGGTCCGCTTTCTTGTCCGAAAGTCCCCGTGAAAACCTGGCCCGAAGATATGATGCCATCTGTCCAAATGTGGGAACCGTCATTGGGTTTGTCCTTTCTTACCAAAAGCCTGTTCGTACTTTTCTATGGCATCCTTCAGTTGGGGAACAAAATCCCGAGAGTTCCGTATCACCTCTTGAACAATGCCGTCTTCGCATGAAATAAGAATCACGATTTGTGGCACTGCCATGCCTGTGCGCTCTTGCCACATGATGGCATATGCCGTTGCCTGTAGAAAATAGTTGTCAATATCGTCTAGCCGCTTTGCCCGTGTAGACCCCTTGAAGTCCACAATGCTTAGTTTGCCACGGTATTCGGCCACACAGTCTGTTCGGCCAGCAAGCCGCAGGAGATCGCTCCATAGGGGAACCTCTTGCCCGTATATCTTGCCGAAGTGCTTGAGATACGGCTGTAGTTGCTGTGCGAGATACTTCCACTCGCTCTCGGCCAGCGTGCCCATGGCGATCCAGTCTTCCATGAGTTTGTGCATGGTTGTGCCACGGCGTGTGGTCCGTGCGGACTCCTGTGGATTCTGTGCACGCCAACGGGCAAAGAACTGGTCCTTCTCCCATCCCACAACTGTTGTGACCGAGGGATAAACAGCACCACCCGATGTGGTGTAGTGCCGTTTACCATTCTCGTCGGTTTGACTTTGGATCTCCCAAGTTATGGGAAAGGGTTCATATAGCATAGTTCACGATTTCCTCCACCGTTATTTATGGTGGAGTTTTAGTCTTCTTTCTTTTTCTTTATCGGCTTTTTCCGTGACCGACTTTGGTGAGAGTTCCGTTTTGTCGCCTTTTTGATGGGCTTTTCTTCGGGTGCTGGTGCGGGCGTTTCTTCCGCAACGGGTTCGGGTGCGACTACGGGTTCCTGTGTGGCAGGGGCATAGGTGGCCCCGTCAATCACTTCAGGTGGATGGACTTCTGCCTTTCCGTGAAACAGTTCTGTAATCTTATCTTTGAGTACCGCTATGGCAATCTTTAGTGTGTTCATGTTCTCCTCTTCGTGGTTGGATTACCGTATATTTATGTTCTGGTCGTGTTCGGAACCAACCCACCGCTGCCACCTCTCGTCCGCACGCAGAGTAGCGGTCACAATGGCATTCCGTGAGGGCGTAACAGGGGTCTTCAGGAGTTTCATCCCTGCTTCCTCGGGTGTACGGTTGCTTTTCTTACGATTACAGGGCTTACAGGCAGACACCATGTTTCCCCATGTACACGATCCCCCACGGGACCGGGGAACCACATGGTCAATGGAGCCGTTCTTGGTGTTCAGGTGGCATCCACAGTACTGGCAGGTGTGTCCGTCCCGCTTGTACACATTTCGCTTGGAGGGAGCCTTGGACCGTATGTACGGCACACGGACATACTGTCGTAACATGATTACCGATGGTAATTCAAAGTATCCACTGGATGTGCGTATCTTATAATGGTCCTGGTGGTTGTACGGCTTTTCTGCCTTTTCAGAAAAGATAAGCCGTACAGCCCGTGACCAGTGAATAACATCGAGAATCTCTTCGGAAGCGTTCAGCAATAGCACATCCATACACACCTCTTTTTAGTGAGTAGACAACCATACTATACAGCCAAAACGGGGAAAGTCAAACCCCGAAGGGTTATTATCTATTCTGTGGACGGTTCTTGAATCTCTTGCCGATTCTCTTGGACCGCTTGGCCTTGCGAGAGATCATTCTTCTCTTCCCCTTGAGACGACGTGCCGCCCGCTTCAGTTTCATCTTTTTACGACGGAGAACTGCCGCAGGAACCTTTACTACCCGTCCCTTTTTATTGATACGATAGCCCTTGCGACCAGCGGTCTTGCCTCGCTTGACCTTTCCCCCACGGACACGAATGGTTCTTTTTATCCTTTCATTCAACTGTTCGTAGTTTTCTACAAGAATTCCACCGTCTTCTTCAACAATGAAATCGGCTCCGCTTTCCATGAGTGATTCGACTAGAGCATTATACTCAGAGTCGGTCATTTCGGAAAGGTCGTATTCTTCCCATTCCTCAGTTTCTTCATGTATACGATTAATGAAAGCATTCTCTATGATTGCCCGTACTGCTTCATCTAGTTTCTCTTCGTTCATTGCTTTCTCCTTTGATTTTTCTGTTTCTTCCTTGGTTGTTTTCTTTTTTCCTGGATCCTCTCCACTTGTCTGTTGCGATGCGCTTTTTCTTTCAAGCCCCAACTCATTACCCCAATCGTTAGATTCGTCTAGCAGGTCTTCAATATCCATGTCAACTTTAATTACAGAAATTTTTGTTGGGTTATCTCCTTTACCCATCATAAGATCCGCAACCGCCACAGCAGCCCATCTGTGATGTCCATCCAAAACATACCCATCTCTGGAAACAATCAGAGGAGCCGTTAATGATTTTTTAGCCTTTGCTGCCTCGTTGTCGTTCATTCCCAACTCTTTTGGACGCATTAGAGTATTAGCCATGCCAAGAACTTTAGCCCCAACAAGTTGGTTTTGTGTGGCTTTCAGTTCTACAGAATCCATACTTTCTCCTTCACTAAACTTTACGCCTTTGCTCTTCAGATGATCGAGGAATAGTTGTTCGGCATTAAATTCTGTTTCTGGTTTGAACTTTTCTCCCTTGGCTTCGGCTTGTGCTTTTCGTTTTTCGTTTTCTTGTGCCAGCAATTCTGCGGCACGACTACCAGGTATTACGGTTGTTTTTAATTGAGGCATATTATCTCTAGGAATACCCAAATCCGCACCGCAGAACAAATTGGTTCCTGGTATTGACACCGTACATATTTCAAACTCTGGATCTTTGCCTATGTTTTCGCCTCTTCTCTTTCTTTTTTCTCGGTCTAAAATAACCTCAGCAAGGGAAAACATCCGAGTTGCAACCTTTTTCTCTAATTTAGGATTTGTCCCAATGGCTTCTTCTTTAGAATCAGGACCGTCAAGACCTGCTTCTTTCGCCGTTTGTCGATCTTTTCCGGTGGGTTTTATTTCCTGTGTTTTTTTAGCCGCTTTTCCTATTTCTGGATTTTCTCTTCCAGTAATTTTACCCCCTCTAGACCCTTCTACTTCTCTTTTCTTTGCCAGTGCGTCTTCTTTGCTTATTTTTCCAGCAGCAAAAGCCTTGGCAAGTGCTTCGGCATCAGGGTACAGTTTCTTATTGTAATATACCCTTTCTCCGTTTTTATTCTTGCCCGCCCAAGACTGTCCAGTGGACGCTTCCCAAGCCGTACCTGGCTTGTGTCTATCGGCTTCTAGCAGTTCTAAGACTCGTACCACTTGGTCTGTGGATTCTTTCACAGATTTCTCCTTTTTTCTCCAGCCTCCACCTTGACCCTTGTACCATTTTGCTGCCCAAGCATTAGCATACGCACTGGGATACACATCGAATGTGGATTTGGCTTTTGCTACGGCTTGTGCCCATAGTCCAGGATCTGTTGGTTCGTTTTCTTGTGCCTCAGAAAGTATATCGTCCACACCCTTGTCGGCTCTCCACATCTGGCAGGACCAATACCGTGCTTTCCACTTTGGTCCCACATCGTCATCACATGAATGGCGTGACCGGAACGCTTTCAGGCGATCGGGGTTATCTCGCTTGATCTCCATGTTGGGGTCGCCGAAACGAACCTTCACAACATTTCCGTTGTCGTTCTTTACATAAACCGCAAACTTTTTCTTTTCGCCTGGTGTACGGAACGGCTTGTTCAGTTTCTTGCCTTCGGTTTCTCCGCCCTCTGTCTCTTCGTTCATGCCTAGTTTTGTCCGAGCCAAGCGAGCCAGTTCAGGCAACTTGATTTTTCCATCGCTTTCCGCCCACATTTCCCACATGGTACGAGTCATTTTGTTCAGGGCTTTTTGGTCATTTGCTAGTTTGGCTGGCAGCGCTTTTTGGGCAGCATCGAGCAAACGGGGATCTCCCATTTTCATGGTTGCTTCGTTCATTCCTTCTTTTACATCCAACACCCGTTGGCGGATAGCGTCATCACCCCAATAGATGTTCATTACATCCACATCATCAATCTGAACTTCCTCCCCACCTTTTTTACGAGGGTGGAGTATGATGTAGTATCCCTTGGTGGCATAACCTTGGTCGTAGTACTGAAAACGCTTGAGTCTGCCGTCTACGGTTTTACGGTCTTTGGTGATGATACGAACAGGCTCAGGACTCTTGTGCTGTTTGCTCATCCGTTCCCAGTCCTGCATACGGAAACCTTCGTTCACATATTCCGTCTCTTCCTTCACCTCTTTCCATGTGTCGCCAATCTTTGCGCTGGGCCAGTTTGCCACGAACACCTTTGGCTTTGACTTATCCTTGGGCAAGTATCCAGTATAGCCGCCGTACTTCTCGTCGGCCAACTTGCGGAGTTTTTTGGAACTGGTGGATTTTGCCACAACCTTTCCGCCCACAATCAGGGCATAGTATTCTACACCCCCACCGCTCTTGAACACTTCGGTGATCTCTGTTTCTTCCTTAATCATCTTACCAGGAATTCCCATCATTTTGAACGCTCTCTGTATGGAGATATTCTTTTTTTCACTAGTCCCACCCACAGACCAGTTGTGTGGTGCGGACTTGGATTTTGGTGGATTGTCGTAATCATACACCGTAAACACCAGTCCAGCAGAATTAATGAAACCCCATTCCATTGTGGTCTGGTCGTTTTCGCTGTCTTCGTAATGTGGGCGACCCAGCACTTTGACCAACTGATTTACACTTACTCCCTCAAGCCGACCCACTCGGAAAGAAGGCAGATTGCCGTCCCATTTTTTGAAACCCATTTCTTTGACGGAGATTGCTTCATTGATTTCAACTTCTTCTTTTTTCATTTTAGCCTTTACTGCTTTTGCGTATTGTGGGTCTTTCATCATGGAATCAAAATCTCTACCCATGAGTTCCTTGAACTCTTCTTTGGTCATGTCTCCACGGAGCACCTGTAGCATGGCATCCACGCCTGCGGAATAGGCACGACGACCAGCCCGTCCCATATGGGACCAGCGGGTGACTTCATCCAGACTAAACTCGTGAAAACCTTTCATCGGATTATTTCTTTCCCGTAGTTGCATGTCGGCGGGCGGCACGTTCTGTCTTGTGAACCTTCAGGGTTTTGCCGGACTTGCTCACAACCGCTGGACCCTTGGGGTGGTGAAGATTGGTGAACAGGGGCTTTGCCTTTTTAGGCTTGGCGGCGGTTGCTTCTTCCATTTGACCAAAGAAAGTGTCCCAGTAGTCGTACACGATTTGAGCCGTGTCTTCACCCATCAACTTATCGTCCAGTCCGTGTTTCGCCAATATCTTTCCGATAAGAGGCAGTTTACGAACTCCAGTAGTCTTTTTGTCCCCCATTATCGTCCTGATCTTGGCGACCGCTGGCTTCGGAATGGATTCCATAAAGTCTTCCAGTGCGGCTTTCATTCCGCCCTCTTGGAGTTCCACTGCTTCCTGTATCTCTTGCTTGAACTGTTCGAATGTTTTTCGGCTCATGTCTTTTCCTTTGTTACTCTTGGTTTTTCTCTTTGCCTTGGCAGTGTGCCCGTTGTGAAAAGCCCTTGGGGTTCTCGCAATCAATGGACTGCTTGTATTTTTTGGACCATGCTTCCTTGATCTTATCTATACCCGTGGAAACACGAATGGGCTCCGCTCCGCCTCCAGGCTCGCCCTCACCCTTTTTAGCCATGCCGCCCTTCCGCTGGGCAGCCCGCTTACGACGGACAAAAGAGGAGATGCCCTTTTTGCCTAGTTTTTGGGCTTTTTGTTTGGACAGACATGCCGCATACGCTTCACCTTCCGCAGCATCGCCACACTTGCCGATCCGTTCACCCTTGGTATTGTACCGATCCCATCCTGGTTCTTTGGTTGCGCTCTCGTCATTGAACCATTTACCCAAGCCTGATTTGGCATACACCTTTTCCTGTAGTGCCCGTTCCCGCTTGGGGGAGTACTGTATGTGCTTGGTGCGGATACGGACCTTGCCCGGCACGGCCAATCGCTTGGCGTATTCCAAGTTTAGTTTGTTGTCATCATGGAACTCTATATCGTTGTAGCCTTGGTCGATCTGATCCTGTATCCAGTCGGCTTTGGCCCGAGCCACACCTTCATGGGAGCCACCAGATTTTGAACCTATGGCTACAACATCTACATCAATACCCATGCTTTCCAGGTACTTCTTTGCCGTATCTCCGTAGTTACGACCTGTAAGCACCACGGCTTTTCCGCCTCGACCAAGAACACTCCGCATGATTTTCAGAGTCGCAGGAATAGGACTGGCTTTTACACCCTCTTTGCCCAACTCAAATCTCTCATTGCCCTTGAGAGAGTAAGACTTGAATTCGTCTGTGGAGACGGTCGTGATAAGTTTACCTGTTTTTTTATCTACCACACGCACCCGAGCGGTGTCTACAGCAAGCGTATCATCAAAATCAAATATCCATAGGGGTTTACGAGCATCAGCCAACTCGGTAATTTCACTGTATACCCGTTCGTACAGGAATTGCTCAATGTCTGCGAGTGCTGCCATCTCTGCTTGAACTGCTGTCTCTGGTTTCTTTCGCTTAGGTCTTGTGCCTTTTTTCTTTAAATTAGCATACCGCTGTGCTTCGGTTTCTGTTTTTTGATACCGCAGTTGATCGGTGGAACCAACTTTTCCTGTCTTCTTTTTTCCGGCGGTCATTTTACCCGTGTTTCTTGCCGTGCCTGGTTCTTGATCTCTTGCCACGGCAGGTTTGTTTATTACTTTACCTTTTCTGGCGTATTGCTTTGCTGCTTGTTCATTATCAAAATAACGGACCCCAACACGACCATCTCCGACCACACCTGTTCTCTTGTTCTTGGCCCCAAACAACCCCTTGGAACTTCTCCAAGTTTCTCCCGGCTTGGCATTGGCAGCAAGATATTTTGCCTTGCTTTTTTCTGGCTCGGGTGATCCCTCTTCTGGTTTGGGTGCACTAGGTTCTGGTTCACCTTCAGTTTTAGGTGTGGTGGGTGGAGTAGCCCCTGTCTCTGCTGCGGCGGCTGCTTCTATTTCTTTAACTTTGTTCTTTATTCTAGTATCTGCGGCCTTTTCTTCTGCTGATCCTTTTTTAGTCTTTCCTTTTTCTTTCGTCTGTACAGCAGACAATTCCATAGTCTTTCCCCAATTAGGATCGTTTTGACTCATCCAATTGGAGTTCTCTGTCTGAGCAGCAGAGATACGATCACTTCGCCTCCGCAGTTTTTCCAAAAGTTGAGGATCAGGACTGCCAGTGGCTTCGGCGTCTGCTATTCTTTTCTTGATCCGTTCGCTGTAACTCCGGAGCAATTCTCCATGCGCTCGTCTGTCGTAAACATCATCACCAGGTTTATACTTCGCAAAATAATCCGAGTGCATGGAGTCTATGGCATCAAGATCTCTTAGGTTTTTTGTTCGTCTATCACTAACGGAAGTTAATTCACTTTCAATACCAGGAATTAGAGAGTCAACTCCCGCACGCTTTGCTGCTTCAAGATCTGCTTCCAGTTCTTTCTGTTTGGCAGCAAGCATGGTTTCGTTTGTCTCTGCTCCACGCATGGCAAGTTGTAGTTTTTCCCGAGCGGCACACGGGCAGTCGCCGCTCATCTTTACCGTTGCCTCCACCAAAACCTCCGGCATTTCCACGGGAAAACTACCACGGGACTCCATGAGTCCTAAAGTTTCCATTACATCAAAGAGGGTTTCAACCTCTTCAAGCAACTGATCGAGATTTTGAACTTTGGCTGACATTACTTGAGTATCTTCTTGAATCCTGCGACTGCGGAGTTGTAATCATCGAGAGAGACTGGAGACTTCTTTCCTGAACTCTCCAACTTGAGTCTTCCTTGTAGACGATAGCCCACAGGACGAATACCTGTGTTTCGGGAGCCACCAGCACCAGGACGCATTTCGATGTCTATTTGCCCTTCAAGCATGGGAACTCCCAAGCCAAGGACATCGACTCCGGTATGAAGCAATCCAATGCCACCGATCTGAATGTAGTGTACATTCTTTTTGGTATAATGTTCACGAATCCACCGTGAATCAAATCGGAGTTTTTTGTTTGACGGAATGACATATCCCAACTCCACAGCCCTTTCCCAATCCTTTGTCTTTACATTCAGCGGGAATCCCGTTACATCCTTGTAGAAAGGATCAGGCAGGTTTGCGAAGTGGTCGATGAGAGCATCAAGCCACCGCATAATTGGTTTCAGTGCTTCGTAGAAGATAGGCACATCGTCAGGATTGATCTTTTCCCAGTCAAACTTGTCCATTTTTCCAATCTCTGGATCTGAGAGCAAGTCTTCACGCTCGTAGCCTACAGAGGTTCCGCCCATCTGTGCTTTCGCATTCATTTTGATTTCCATGTTTACCTGCCTGCCGTTTATTTGGAAAGACATGTCACCCGAGCCGACATTACTGAACGCACCACCAGCAGTTTCGAGTTTTCTGAAACCAGAGAACTTTTTCTCCAACTGGTCAATTACCTTTTCTACTTTCTTTTCGTAGGCAACACCACCTGCTCCAACGCTCTCTTCGATACGGCTCTGTGATGGTCTGCCCTTCATGTATTTGTGTACAGATGAAAGGTAATCGGCAGACTTGGTGATCTTGGATTGGACCCATGCGTCTAGATCCGTATCAGAGTCAATCATGTCAGCAATGGCTTCGGCATCATCAATGATGGAACGGAGTTCGGTACGGGCCATGTCTGCCTCGTCGTTTCCCACATCAAAGCCTTGAACCTCTGATTTTTCGGTCAAGACTTCAACTATTTTTTTATAAATATCAGACTTTTCTTTATCCATTTGTGGCCTCCAGAAACTCTAAGAATCCCATTCTTTGTTTTGTAGTTCTATTCTCATTATGTATTGTTTGAGCCTCACCGAACACCTTTGGCTTTCCGAGCAAGATCTTCTCATGGGGATGACCACCAATAAGTCTGTTATACCAACCCATATAGCCTGTTCGCCCGTCAGGATGCCGTCCGTGCCAGTCAATTTTCTTGCCCGTCAAAACCTCCTGTGCCTTGGATTTTGATCCAACGGTTGGAGATCCCTTGGACACCAAAATGTCCACTATTTTTCCTGAAACCTCGGCATAATTGCCACGGCTTCGAAGTAGACTTGCGGCAAGATCCAACATCTTTCGCTTGGCTTCTTTGGTCCCGTCCGTTGCCATTGTAGTGAGTTTTGTCCCAAATCTGGTATCCTTGCCCATCACTACGGCATCGGGGTCGGGGTCAGAGTCTGTGTTGACTAGTTTAATATCGGTATTGTCGCTGGGAACCGAGTCAGGATTCGGATAGTCGTGGTGTCCACCGATGGCAGCATAGGTGGCTTTTATCATATCAAATATGCTCTTTTTGATCCCACGGTCTTTCACCACTTCATCACGGTCAAGAACTTTCCACTTGTCTTTTTCTAATTTTGTGATCTGTGTTTCGGCGGACACTTCAGGCTTTTTCTCTTCTCTGCCGCTGGCCCATGCTTCGGCACTCTGGCGATCCGAGAAGTATTCGTACTGGCCCCCACGCTTGCCACGCCACCTCCCACCGTCAATCTGAACGGCAGATCCGTCTCGTTGTTTTTCCCGTGGTTCTCGTTTCATTGCTCAAGACCCCAAAAACTTTTCTATCTCTGCGATTGTGTTCAACTCCAGAGGTTCGGTGAACAGCATGTCCCGTGGACGGTTTTTGTTGAACAGCATTACATCAATGCTCTCTGGTTGCCGTACCACGCTGATATATTCCCGTATCACTGCCTTGAGTGAGTCCTTTCGGGACGATCCGAAACTCGCATTGGTCTGTATGCCTATGCCTGGATTTCCCTGAATGGAAAAATACACCCAACCCTTTTCCGTGGCAAGCACAGACACCGAGGGCATGGTGTCGTAGTATCCGTCTTTCATTATACGCATCACATTCTCGTAATCGTCTTGGTTTTTCTTGAACACACGGCTGGCAGCATAGGTGTATCGCATGGACTCCGTGGCCTTCCATTCGTCAATGGCCTTACGCATTTCCTGTTCACTGATGCCAAACTTTTCAGGATTCTTGAATATCTGTGTTACATGGTAGTTTTTCGAACTCCATCCGAATGTGATGACATCCTTTACGGGATGCCACCAGCCGTACTGACCCCCGGTGCTGGCCCATACCCGCATCTCCCGTTCACGGGTTCGTCCCTTTTCCTTTGCCAATACCTGTTGTGATATGCGAGCCATGTTCGCCTTCGCCTGTTTTATCTGTGTGGGCGAAAGTCGAAAGGCTTTAGTTTCGGTAAGGTATTGTAGGAATGTTAGTCGCAATTTTACTCCACATACTTTTTGAGTTTGCTGTAGTAGTCAGGCACTTCTTCCAAATGATCCATAGCAATTTTGCGTGCCTCGGCATCGCTCTTGGTGTGCTCGTGTTCCACTTTGATGCCCATGTCTAATTGTCGTTGGATGTCCGAAGGCTCGACCCCGTGCTTTTTGGCAAGGGATTCCACCGTCCGCATCTCACGAATATACTTACGCCAAGGAATCATTCTTCGCCTCCTTTGTTTCCCAAGACCTCGTTCTTGTAGGCATTTGCCACCGAATCAAGTACCTCTTGGTGTGTACGATTCGTGGGTGTGGGGTTTTTCGGTCCCTCCACTGGTTTGCCCTGTAGAATGTCTTCAATCATCCGTGTGGTTTCGCTGTTGGCGAGCCGTTCCAGTTCATTCCGATTGTCTGGTGTATTTCTCTGTACAGTCATTTCACTTCCGCCTTTCGTTGTTTGGTTTCATCGCCCTTTACAAAGGGATTGTCTTTAACTTTTTTTCCACCCTGTAGTCCACGTCGTCCCCGTTCATAGTTTCCCTTGTCCACAGTGAACGAAAAGTCGATGAATGAAATAGTCTGCCGTTTCATCGGGGCCGCTTCCACTCATAGCCAGGCTTGGCCTTGCCTGTGTATTTCTGATATTCAGGACTGTCTTTGCCGTGTACTGCCAGGATTTCTGCCCCGTCCTTTTCCAGGTCTTTCACATACGCATCGAGATGCCGAAGGAACTCGTAGCGGTTTTCCGTTGTCTGTAGTGTGGTGGGTGGAAACAGCACCGCAAATTGCTGACCGCCCATGCGGAAAACTACAATGGAACGAAAAGCGTACTTGGGGTCTTCTTCACTGGCTTTCTTTTTGAGCGGGAACATTTTGTAGACATCCACACGCTCTTTCAGCATCCGTGAAGAGATCACATCCCATAGGAGCCGCTTTTCGTCCTTGTCTCCCATAAGCCTGTAGGTTTTTTCATTCCATTGGAACTCCCCGTCTGAACTCCAGATGGCATTCCATACGGGTGTAGGTATTTTGCCGTACCGTTCTTCCACGGCACGGATCTTTGCCTCGAAAACAGCACTGTCCGTGGCAAGACCTTCAGGACGATCAGGATACGCTTTCTTGCCGGCGAGCGTCCACTCCTTGCGGGTGGAATCCGTTAGGCGTGGCACACTCTTCCAGAACTGTTCAAACTCTGGGTCTATAGGTTTATCCGTTTTGCTGCTCGCCATTCCCTCCGCCCTTCTCCCGTTTGGCACGGACCCGTTCGTTGTTGGTCTTTCGATTAACATAACGAATCCATGCTTCGTCCAACCGATGCCGATGGGTCATGCCGAAACCACCCTTGCCTTTACCTTTGGTGTTGTTGCTTGCCATAACGATGCTCCTGTAAATGTTATGTATGGATACGGTTTTCCCGTGTGTGCTTGGTGAGATTGTATGTTTCGTTCCGATGGAGTTTCAACTGGTCCGAGCGGTAGTGTCGGATGGCTCCACCTTCACACAGGGCCACGCACCACACATCGTTTTCCCATGTTCCTCCGTCCCGCACATATACCGCATATGCCTCGTCCCCATCCACGGTCACTACAGGAATGGGATTCGTAAACTCGTGAATCATGGTGTATTCCTCCATTAGTATCAGGCTAAAACCCCACGGGTTTCGGCCTTGCTTCCGAAGGTATTTATGCCCGCTCTGGTCTACATACAAGACCCGAACATGGTGTTCAGGGAACTATACAAAAGGAAAGAATATGCTCATCAACTGGATCAAAACTTTCGTAGCGGATCAACGTGGTGCGGAGAGCACCGAACTCGCCATCACCACTCTTGTCGTGGCAGGCGGAGCCGTCGCTGGATATACCAGCGTCAAGAACAAGATCGGTGACAAGACCGACGACCTGCTCGGCAAACTGGACGAATCCACAGCCGACTGATTGGAACATAACTTAAAGAAACAGGGCTGGCCTTTGAGCCAGCCCTTTTCTATTTTAGTAATTTAATACTATTGATAGTTTTATGTTTCCCAATCTTCTCTACCAGAAGGGTTTGGCTCCGGATACTCCCGTCGCCATCGACGGTGGTCTTCTTGTTCCTTTTCTTTTTGTTTTCTTTTTTCTTCTTCTCTTTTACGTCTAATCGCATCTGCCCTTGCCTGATCTCTGCCTCTCGCCGCTTCTCGTTCGTTTTCTGCTTGTGCTTGGTTTGATGCTCTGACCCATTCTATTGCTTCATTTTTATCGTCAAAATATCTTATTTCTTTTGTTTGTCTGTGCATTCCCCCGTACCCTGTGGGGGTTTCCCAGACTGTTCCTGGTTTTCGGGTTTTTGGGTCTGTTTTTTTCTCTTTGTTTGCTTTTCTTTTGGCAAAAGCCCGCTTGATTGCGCCAAAAATTTCGTTAATTTGTTCTACTTCTTCTTTGAACTGTCTGTAGTTTTTCATCCCGTGTCTCCTGTGTTAATCGTCGTCACGATTCATTCTCCGTCGAATCCGTTGACGTTCGGCCTCCCATTCAGCGTGTTGTTGAAGTTCTTTTCGCCAACTTTGTATCCATTTTTCTGCTGCTTCTCTAGTTTTAAAATACTCTATCATCAATTCCCCATGATGCTTTGTGGGAGCGGCTGCTCCAAACCCTGTAGGTGTTTTCCAGATTTCGCCCATTCTTCTTTTTTGTTTGTCCTGTGAAATTTGTGCTTTATGTTTGGCAATCTCGTTTCTCTTTTTTCGCCTCTGTAATGCTTGCTTGTATCTTTCTTTTCTTCCTATATTTCTCTCGATCTTTCTGGCTAATCGTTTCACTCCTCGTTTTATGAAACGAGGTGTAAGTGCAGATACTGCTTTTGCCACCGGTACGATAACCGTTGTGGGGTCACCGATAGGTATTCCCGATGGGAGGCTTGCCTCATTCAGACTATCTATTTCTTCTTTGAACTGTTTGTAGGTTTTCATCCCGTGTCTCCTGTGATAATCTATCTATTTATGAGTTCAAGAACCGCTCGATGGCTTCACGGTTTCGGATCAAGGTAAACGCTTCCTTGCCGCTGTCCGTGACCCCGACCTCGATCTGGAACATCTCAGGCTTTTTCTCTGCGGAATCCAGTGTATCAAGAATCTCTCGGAACAGGGCTTTGAGGGAACGACGGCTTCCAGAGAACGCCCCGTCCATACGGATCATCCCGGATTTGCGGATCATAACCCACCCATTAGCATAGGCAAATTTGGTAAGGGTTGGGTCGGCGTCAATCTCACCGTCCTGTAAACGGTGTATAGTGGTTTCAACTTCCTCTTCCCATTTAGCCGAACCACGGGAGATGCCCACGGTGTACTCTGTGTAATCTTCCGCTGCCTTTCGGACCTGTTCTTTGGTCACTCCGAACGTGGCAGGAAAACGGGCAATCTGGTTTACATGCTGATTGCTGCCTACACGCCAGCCGAAAAGGTGGGCAGGCTTGTCGGGATGCCACCACCCCGTAATCCGATCACCGCTCAGATCCGCCCAATCAATATCAGGTTTTCGCTTGGGCTTTCCCTTGCGCTTTTCCCGATCGAGGACTTCCGCTGCGATACGGGACATGTTGGCTTTGGCCTGTTTTCTTTGGGCAGGAGACAGCCGAAAAGCCCGGGCTTGTGCGGCACGGGCTTCTCTCAGGGTTTCGGTGATGAACTGGAAAAGCAAGGACATTCAGAAGCCCATCGAATCCATCCACAGCATCATTGCCGCATCATGGTAATGTCCAGCCTTGGCCTTGGCCTGAGCAAGGGGCAGTTGGGCTTCCATCCACTCAATGTGATTCTGTTTTTCTTTGAGTTCTCTTTTTTCAGATTTCATAATTTCTTTCCATCTTTTCACTCTGTATTTGTAGTTTTCCTTGTCCTTGCTAAGAACCAGTTCTTTTGCTTGCTGTTGCTTGTTGGGGAGCATTGGTTTTTTGTCTTTGAGTCTCAGTTTTGCTTCTGTCAACATTTGCTTGAATGTTTTCACTAGTCTGCCCTCTCTCTTGTAGTTTGTTGAACCCTTAGTCGCTGTCGAACGCCCAAGCCCCCAGGTCATCAACTGCCGATTCGATGGTATCGTAGTCGCCTTTCTCGATCCCCTTCTTGCCTTTGGCTTCAGCATCTCTGAGCCATTCCTTGTGCCATTTCACGGCATCGGTTTCGGTGTAGAGCCTATCTTCAATATTCGCCTTGCCTTTGGGTGTCTTGGCACTGGCGAGTTTTTCCTTGAGTTTGACTACCAGACGTTCCATCTTGGCTATTTTCTTCTTGAAGATCTTGACCATATTGGCGAAGTCCTTTTTTACATAAGCCAGATCCTCTGCGCTCGGGGCTTCGTCCTCGACCCACTTTGCTTCTTCGATTTCAGCGTTGGTACGGCGTGGCCCGCCGGCTGGTCCTGATGCCGAACCCTTCGCCTCGTCCAAAATCTTTTGCGCCGATTCGATCAGCCCCTGGTATTCTTTGAATAGTTTCATCCCGTGCTCCTGTGTGTGTGTTTCCCGTGATACTCTATATATAGTATTCCTCTTCCTACATAGGGGTGGAGGACCGCATCCACATGGACAAGAAACCACAGCAAACAAACCCAAGAATCTCTTTGCGAGAACTGCCTCGGACCATACACCCTGGAGCCGCACCCGTGAACCCACCGACCAGATGGAACCCCACCACCACCATAATCTACGATTGGGCACCCGTCGAGATTCCCGAGGTGAAGGCCAAACTGGACCAGGTTCGTGCGGAGCCCTATATCCTGGTGTATCAGAATATTGATCCTGATTCGGCAAAGACCGGCATCATTAATCCCGATCTCATCATTCGTGAGATACGGGCAAAGCACGGGGAGAATCCGGGTGGCTGGGGAATGCTGGACTACGAGGAACCGTTTGACCGTGTGCTACAGAGCGGACCCGACAATCCTGAATACGGCAAGTGCACCAAATCCATGCTCGGTGCACTGGAAGCCGTGCGCCAGGCGTTCCCCCGTGTGCGTTGGACCTACTACGGAATGCCGGGCCTGTCGTACTGGCCTGGTGGAAAACTCTGGGCCTTTGCGGACGAAGGGGCACGGCAGGCAGAGATTGAACGGCAAATCGTAGCCTATGGTTCGGTCTTACGGGAACTGGATTGGTATTCCCCGTGCGTGTACGATGTGTACGACCTGAACCGGTTCGGGCAGCGGGAACAGGCCAGCCATCTGGTGAACGAACGGGAATACCGCCTGAGTCGGGTAGGTGTGGTTCGTGAACTACTGCGGCGTGAGGGATTGGGCCACCGTCCGGTACTGCCAGCCGTTTCACCGTTCTTTGCCCCTGGTGGGAATGCCGTGGAAAACCAACGGATTCCACCCGATGAACTCGTACGGGACCAGATCGCCCCGCTTGTGGCTGCCGGGTGTGACGGGGTTTGTATATGGTCTGCCGCCCAGTGGTACGGAGCCCAAGCCGTGCGCCCGGACGATCCACGAAACAAGGCTCAGGCTCGGGTCCGCCCCGTGTTCACCCGTGACTACTTTGGTGGCACGGAACCCCAGTGGACCGATCCACAGACCCGGGTCACGCTTTGGGCAGGATTGGGCAATGCCATTGCAGACATGGCTGTGGCTGCGGGTGCTGAATGGCGGCGACCTCGAACGGTCTAGACCAGGGATTCCGCTCTCAGTAGTTCATTATAAGAATTTCTGTTCCCTTGCTTGACTGCCGGTAGTCTGACCTGTTCCCGCTTCGTGTAGCCGCCGAACGGTACACGCTCTGCCGGTGCCAGCGGAACCGGTCTTCAGGATACAGGGTTCGCAAATCATCAAATTCATAATAACTCAGGGCAAACTTTCCCTGAATGCTCCCAAGGGTTCGGGCCAGGGTTTCGTGCTTTTCCCGTGGAAATTCTTTGCTGTAGTAGAACTCCTTGCTCCAGTACGGGGGATCGGCATAAAAGAATACCCCATCCCCATCGTGCTTGCGGATCAGGTCTTCACAGTCCAGATTCTCCACTCCCGTGGTCTTCTGTAGCCGCTCCAGAATTTCAGGTTTTTCTAGTTTACGCCGAAGGGTGTCCCACTTGGACGGATACTTGCCCCCTGCCTTGGTTTCGGTAAAGTACGGAACATTCGTGGCACTCAGAGGCGTGCCTGCGAAAACCTGGGTCTGTAGGTACAGGTACTTGGTTGCCAGATCCAGATTGCCCAAGGCCATGTCCCGGTGCCAGCCTGTGTCCACGAACAATTCCCTTTGGTACGCCTTGTACCGTTCAGGATCGCTTTTGGGCGTGGCATTCATCTGCCGGAGCAGACCCGAGGGATCGGCACGGAAGCACTCCCAAACATTGGCGAGCAGGGGATTGTAATCGTTGTAGATCCGTTCGACGGCTCCGGCCACCTTGGGGCTCTTTACGAGTACCCAACCTGCTCCGCCGAAAACCTCCACATACTTGGTGAAGCCCACGGGAAACAGTGGGTCCATCCAACCCACATGGTGTGATTTACCGCCAATGTATGGAAACACCCGTCACCGTACCCTTTCCCATAGTGCCGCAGGATTCTTAAGATTTTGTACCATGTTTTGTGGACAGCACGCAAAGGCTCCTTGGTGGTATCGAATCCACCAGTCCACCTGGGCCAGCCCTGAACGGCCAGACATGGAGATGCCGCACTGGATTTTTATCCCTGTATCGAATACGGGTCGCATAACCACAGACTCCAATCGCAACCGGACCTGAGCCTCCTCTGCTCCAGGTATGTAGTACGCCTCTCCGGATTTCATGTATGCCAAGTACTGGGATTGCTCTGTGTGTCCAAGCATTTGGGCAAGTTTGCCTGGTGACTGTACCACTTCCCTACGGAATGCCCCTTCTACGAGCGGAGCCAACCCCCCGAACAACTCCTCCCGTTCCCTTTCAAAGGTCCGCTTGTGTTTTCCGTAGAAATTCCCAAAGACCCGCAGGTACTCCATGGGGAATTCGTCTGGTCGTTCTCTGGCGGTGATCGCATCCCGGTGTAGTACACGCTCACTTCCGTCACCGCAGGCTATTCGGTAGTGTTCCCCGGATTCCTTGCGAACAGAGTAGTGGGGCTTCCGGGGAAGCCACCAGCCCCCGTCCCGATCTACCTGATCCAGTAGTCGGGTCTTGACTCCCTGTAGCAACTGGTCGAATTCCCGTGGACACAGGAATCGGAACAGGTCTTGACCGTCTTGGTATCCCGGGAACAGTTCGCCGATTCCTAGATTTAATAGGTTTGTTCCATTAGATTTCACAGACACCCCACCCACGGGATGCCCGACAAAAAGGATGTCGGCATGGGAGCCGTTGGAGTTCTGGTTCTGGTTTCCTTGCCAGCCTATACCAGTCACTGGGGCAAACCCCCGACGCCTCATGTCCCCCGTAACCGCATCACGAACAGATCGGGACAGGGCCAGATTCTTCTCCCATTGGGATTCGCCGTATTTCTGTATGGCAATTCCACGGTATTCTTGTATTTTAGCGGTATTGGAATCTTCCAGTAGAGGGTACTGCTCCCCCCATGCCGCCAGCATTGGGAGTTCGGTGATGTACTTGGTGTGGTCGCTTCGTCCGCCCATATAGATGTTCCTTAGTATACTCTGTATCTCTCTAAGGTCAAGGGTAGAGGGGGAAAACGGTAAAGGTAAGAATTCTATAGGGGTTTCGGAGGGGCCCTCGGCGGCTCACCCCGAAAAATGGGGGTAAAAAAAGGCTAAAAAAAGGGGGTTAGCCGTGCGCTCTCGGGGAGCCTAGCCTACAGAGCATCGGGGCCGGTAATTTTTAACATAATGAATGTTTTTAAAAACCTTCATGGGTCAGATTTTAACCTAATGAAACTTTCATTTCTATAATTTACTCTCGCCCAAACCTTCATCCCCCTCAAAAACAGCCCATGAAACTTCAGGAAGCCCTGATTTCCATATTTTAAACCTTAATGTCCCCACCAGCCCCCGAAGGCCCAGCGATTCCCAGCACCCCGACACCCGCAACCGTTCGGCGGAACTCCAGTGCCTGTTTCTCGGCAGGTGGAGCGGGCGGGGGTTTCGGGGGGACGAAGGGAAAACCTAAGAATCCTAGTTGCCGGGGCATGACCGCCCGTGGTCGTTGCTGTCCCCAACCGCCCCAGACCCGTGGGGGTGGAGGATTCATAGGGGCTTGGGGTGTGGGTGGCGATACAGCATTCAGGTGTGCCTTGCGAGCCGCTTCATGTGCCTGCCACTGGTCCCAGGACCACGCCTGCTTATTGGGGTCCACTGCGGAATCCCTTGTGGTCTAGTGCCCGGTCAATGTTTGCCCGTACTGCGGGGTTGTACCGTCCCAACTTTTTTCGGATGCCTTCCATGCGGGCTTTAAAACCGGAATCTGGTTTCACCGTCATGTCTACACCCATTGTGGGCGGTGTATCCCAGGCCCGTCGCTGGACTTTCCGTTTGCGGCATTGGGGACACGGTTTGCTCTGGGGTTCGTCACGGCGGGCGATAGGCAAGATCTCCTCCCACCGGTGCTCGCACGCACTGCACTGGTAATCATAATTAGGCATAGGGTTTTCCATTCTTTGTTTAATAAGGCGACCCGGGTATGTAGGCGACCGGAGGAAAACCTGGAATCCACTGGAAATCCAGCCGAATTTGGGACCGCTCGAAGCGCTCGTGCGGGGATTAGCGGCTAACTCGAAACCCTCGACGAGGCAGCCCTCGGGACGGCCAAAGAAAATTGGAAATTCCAGGGGTTTCCAGTAAAGTCTCCAGCCGGGCTCGCCGATATTACACGTACGAGCGGGACGCCCGTACGCCCCCGACCCTAACAGGAGCCGAACCCTAGGTCCGATAATACGGGCGACCCCCGCAAAAATCCCATAACTCTCTGAAAAACAAGGACTTACGTCACTTTTGACCCCTGGACTTGACCTGGACGGCGATCCGGGGTATAATTGGGGGACAGAGATACTCTAGCCATGACCAACCAGACCCAAAATCCTCAGTTCAATTCCGTGCGTGAAGCAACCGCCCGTCTCCTGGCCACCGAAAACATCACGGTGATCCAGGATCCCAAGGCGAAGACCGCCTACTTTGATCTTCGCTCCCGTGTGCTGGCCCTGCCCGTGTGGTCGGGCATGAGCAATGCCCAGTACGACATGCTCATCGGGCACGAGGTGGGCCATGCCCTGTACACGCCCAACGGCAACGGCGGATGGGTGGACCAGGCGAAGCGGATCGCTGCGGAGAACGGCTTTCCCAATAATCCCCTGGCGGAGCGTGCCGCCCAGACCATGCTCAACGTGGTGGAGGATGCCCGCATCGAGCGGCTGGTTCAGCAGCGGTATCCGGGTCTGCGCCGTGACTTCTTCTCGGCGTACTCGGACTTCCACACCAAGCGGGACATTTTCGGCGTTCAGGGTACGGACCTTGCCGACCTTGGCCTGGCTGACCGGCTGAATCTCCACTTCAAGATCGGCAACATCCAGCCCATTCCGTTCAACGGGGCTGATGAGCAGGCGTTCATCGCCCGCATCACCGCTGCCCAGACTTGGGCGGACGTGGTGGCGATTGCCGAAGACCTGTTCCGGTTTGAGGCGGAGGGCGGCGTGCCGCAGGTCCAGTTGACCCCCGGCCAGCCCGGTGATGAGGGTGACGAAGACGGCCTCACCGTTGAGGTTGACGGGGACCAGTTCGGCCAGAGCGGTTCGGATTCAGGTTCAGGCGACCGTGCCTCGGACACTACGGATTCGGGCAAGGGCAAGGGCCAGCAGTCCAGCACCGATTCGGGCGAGGACGGCGAGTCTGGTTCCGACAAGTCCAAGCCCCAGAGCACCGGCAGCGGTGAGGCTCAGGGTTCGGGCAAGGGCCAGAGCCAGTCGGAGGCTGATGACGGCAAGGCGGATCCTGGCGAGGCTGGTGCACAGGCTGCGAAGGGTGCGGGCGAGCACAATCGTCCTGTTCCCCGTGGTGCTAGCACTACCGAGGCTTTCGACCGCAAGATCGAGCGGTCGGTGGACACCACGGCTCGGAGTCGGACCTATGTGAAGATCGACCCGGCTCTCGACAGCGGAAACCACATCCTGTCCTACAAGGACTACCTGGCCGTGATGCGCCGGTGGGAGGCTCTCCCCGGCGACCAGATCCACCGCCAGAATTTCGTGAACCTTGACAAGGCCATTGATGCCATGGTGACGGACACCAAGGCCAGCATCACGGCGTTTGCCCGTGAGTTTGAGATGCGGAAGACGGCGGACGAGCACCGGCGTACGGTGGAGTCCAAGAGCGGACGGCTCGACATGGACCAGGCGTGGCGGTATCGGATCTCGGACAACCTGTTCAAGACCGCTACCACGATGCGTGACGGCAAGAACCACGGCTTCGTGATGTTCGTGGACTTCTCGGGCTCGATGCAGGAGTGCATGGAGCAGACCCTTCGTCAGTTGTACCTGCTTTTCCAGTTCTGCCGCAAGGTGGGCGTGCCGTTCGATGTGTACGGCTTCGGTGCGGGTATTGTGAACGGCAAGGACTGGCCGTCGCTCCGCACGCTCCACAATCCCTATGCCGGCACTCCGGCGAAGGACGGCGTTACGGGCATCCTGAAGCCTGGTGGGCACCTGCTCCACATCCTGTCGAGCGCCATGACTGCGGCGGAACTGAAGGATGCGTTCCGCTATACGCTGGCCGTGGGTGCGTACGGTGGCAGTTATGCTGCTCCCATCCCGGTTGGGCTCGGTGGTTCCACTCCCCTGGATTCCACCATTGTGCTCGCTGCTCAGATCGTGGAGGAGTTCAAGGCTCGCACCAAGGTCCAGATCGTGAACACCGTGTTCCTCACGGACGGCGATGCGACCGATCGACTCCTGTACCGTCAGGGTGACGGTTGGGGTTCAGGCGTGACGGTGCTCCGTGATCGGCTGAAGGAGTACATCACCGACGATGTGTGGGGTTCGGGTGGCACGAGTACCCTGCTCCGTTGGCTCGGCGATCGTGTGGGTGGCAATATCCTCGGCATTTTCGTGACCAACTCTGAGCGCATGGTTCAGCATGTGTGCGGTGGCACGGACGACCAGCGGATTTCCACGAAGAAGGCTTTCCGTGCGAACGGTTGGGCTTCCACTACCAATGCGGGATTCACGGAGTATTTCGTCCTTCGTGGTCAGGTGCAGGACACCGAGGAGGCCATGCGGCACTTCGACAGCATCACCAGCGGCTCGCTCACGCCCGCTGCGCTGAAGCGGTCCTTCCTCAAGGCGGTGGAGCAGCGGAACGGTGCCCGTGGCCTTATCCGCCGGTTCGTGGAGATTGTCGCCTAACTATAGGGGTAGGCACAATACACGGGGGAACCACGATCATGGCAAAGGCAACGAAGTCAGGTCAGTATCTTCTAGAGAATGCTCGGGTGCAGGATTTCATCGCAACCGTACGGGCACAGTGCCGCAAGTGCAATGTGAAGTTCGTGCTGGCGAATGTGACCGCTATCCGAGGGGGCGAGGGCGACCGTGAAGGCTTGTGGGGTTTCTTTCAGGAACCGTACGGCAACACGGGCGGGCGCTCGACCCTACAGCATTCGGGAATGCTGAAGATTGCCACGAAGGGAATCCCTGTGAGCGAGTGGCTCTGTACTCTGGCACACGAGTACGCCCACTTCCTCCAGTGGTTCCGTGGTGACGAGTTCTACTGCTACGACACGGACGAAGGGTATGTCCAGATGGAAGTGGAAACGGAACGTGAGGCTTTCGAGATCCTGAAGCGGTTCGGTGTTCCCATCAACTACGAGGCGGCTCGGCGCAAGTCCAAAAAGTACTTGGACAAAATTCGGCGAGAGGAGCGGGAGGCCCGCAAGTCCAGGCGGTCTGGACGGCTGGTCCGATAACTTCGGCGACCCCCCGCTAAGTCTTTACACCACAAGGGTTTACGATCAGCGTTGACAAAACGCTGGTTTTCTGCGATAATTACGGTATGGCTACTTTCACCCATTCCCCGTCTGCTCCCACGAACTACCGTGGCCCCGTCACGCCCGATGTGCTGGCCGCTCGCCAGCGTGCGTGCCCCAATTACACGCCGTTCACCATCGGGGGCACCTACGGTGGCACGATCATTCCGGCGAAGGAAAACATCCAGTTCGTGACCCTGGATGTGCCCCACGGCAAGCGGGGCTCGGGCGTGGTGCGTGGATGGGCGAAGTTTCTGGGCGCTCGGTTTGAATCCAAGACCAAGGAGTGGCGTGTAGCGGGCGAGAATCTGCTCGACACTTTCACTTCGGGCCAGACGGTTCTTGATGGGCTGAACTCCATGCGCCTGATCACCGGGTGGAAGCCGTATACCCCGGCGTATGTGGCCCGCAACCTCGGGGTCCGTACGATTTGGGTGAATCCTCCGTTCAGCAAGCGGGCGCTGGTGAAGGCGTTTGCCGGTGCCCGTTGGGATGCGTTCGAGCGGGCGTGGACCATCCCCGTGTCGGAAGGGGATACGAGTTTCGTACAGCAGTTGTCCGTGATTGAGCGCATGGGCTGGGTGGACACCGTGAAGAGCGAGGCTCCCCTTATGGGCGTGGCCTCGATGACTCCGCCCGCCATTGTTCCCGTTGACGCTAACCAGGCGGCGGCAATGGTTTTCGTTCCGGCTGCTAGTAATCGCCCCCGGCGGTCTACTCGCCAGCAGTTTCAGCCTGCTGGTCCTCTGGTCACTCCGAACTTTTCGCCGTCGATCAACTGGTTTGATCCCCATATCAAGGCGAGCACTCCGAGTGTTGAAGGCAGCCAGTGCAGTGGTGAGCGCCTCTGGCTCGGTGGCCTGCTCGACCTGTACCACACCGTCTCCGTGAGCGACACTGCGGTCCAGCATGTGTTCCTCCGGCCCCCGGCGAGCACGCCCCGTGAGCACAGCGACTACGCTGCGGCTTTCGAGTTCTTCGCCAACCCTGGTGTGAGCACTCAGTCGGCGGAAGTTGTGCGTGTGGGTTTCTACCTGCCGATGGATTCGGCTCCGCTGGTTGCGCTTGGCATTGGCAGCACTACCAAGACTTCGTGCCGGGTCGGGTGGAACTGGGCGTACCTTCCCCGTGATGTTGCCCGTTCGATTTGGGACAACATGACCCGGCACTACGGGTGGGCGAAGGACGAGTCCATCTCCCGTACGCTCACCGTGGGCGAGACGATGGGTTGGGTTGTGCTCGGGAACAAGGAGTGGCCCACGAATCCGGATCACGCCATCGCCGTTCGGGAATCCCTTATCGTCCGTGCGGGTCGAGCAGGCTCGCCGAATCCAGAGGGGTTCGCCTTTCCCATGAACCGGAATTCCGAAGTATGGGAAGCCCTGGTCCGCCGCTTCGGGGGCACCCAGATCTAAGGTCCGATAATACGGGCGACCCCCGCCGACCCTGCGGGTCCGCTAACGTAAACCTTTGCCACTAAAAGGCTTACGGACTTGACTCGGGGTCTGGAATCCAGTATAATAGAGCGTCTGGCCAGCGGTGCGTTGCCGCCTCGGCCAGCCGAAAAACGTCTGATCCAACCAACCAACAAAAAACCAACCATATGACTCTCAAGTTCAACAATCTCACCAACAAGCAGCAGTCCTTCGTTCGTTCGCTCGTCTCGGCGGGCATCACCCATTCGCCTATCAGCCGCTCGGAACTCGTCAAGGTGTCGTCGAGCCTCGGCATGTTGTACCCGCCGGCGTGGATCGCCCAGGATCCCAGCCGCCGTGCCGGTCGTGGCGAGTACCATGTTCCCGAAGTGACGGAGTGTGGGGCTTCGCCCGCCGCTCCCGTCGCTGCTCCGAAGGCGGCGAAGGCTGTCGCTGCTCCGGCTCCGGTGGTCACTACTCCGGTCGTCGGCAGCACTGCCGTCGCCGCTGCTCTGCTTGCTGCCACTGGCGGCGAGCGTGCGGATCTTGTCCCCAATCGGCTCGATGAGTATGTGCCGTTCGGGAACTTCAAGGATCTGGAATCCATCGTCAAGGCTTCCATGCCGAAGACCAATGTGTGGATCACGGGTCTGTCGGGCAACGGCAAGACCATGATGGTCGAGCAGGTCTGTGCGAAGTTGAAGCGGGAGTGTATCCGTGTCCAGATCACGAACCTTACCGATGAGGACGATCTCATCGGCGGTTTCCGTCTCGTCAATGGCGAGACTGTCTGGCAGGACGGTCCTGTCGTGCTCGCTCTTCAGCGTGGTGCGGTGCTCCTGCTCGATGAGATCGACTACGGCACTTCCAAGATGTCGTGCCTCCAGTCGGTGCTTGAGGGCAACGGTGTCTACATCAAGCAGACGAACCGCAAGGTCAACGCCCAGAAGGGATTCCTTGTGATCGCTACGGCGAACACCAAGGGTCAGGGCGATGACACCGGCAAGTTCATCGGAACCAACGGCATGAACGAGGCGTTCCTTGAGCGCTTCGGTGTGACGCTGGAGCAGTCGTACGCTCCCAATGCTGCGGAGCGCAAGATCATCGAGAAGAAGATGGCCGTGCTCGGCATCCCGGAGGACTCGGCGTTCGCCGACAATCTCGTGAAGTGGGCGGACACTACCCGCAAGACGTTCGAGGCGGGCGGGTCCGACTCGCTCATCTCCACCCGTCGTCTGGTGAATGTGGTGGAACTGTTCGCCATTTTCGAGGACAAGGCGAAGGCCATCCAGTTGGCGATCGCCCGCTTCGATCGTGAGACGAAGGAGGCGTTCTGGAATCTGTGGACCAAGATCGATGCGGATGCGGTGCCCGCTGCCGATCCCACTGCGGGTGTCGCCGATGCCCAGGCCCAGGCGAAGACCGCCGCCGGTGATCCCAACGCCTGCCCGTTCTGATCCAGTCAACCCCAACCCCAAAGGAAACCCCATGAACAAGAAGACCAAAATCAAGAAGAAGACCAGTCCTTCCCCCCGTGTGCTTGCCCGTCGCAAGCGGCTCGATGAACTCGCACGTCGTGCGTACGCTACGGCGCCCGCACTGTGTGAGGTCCAAGGGAGCAAGGGCTACGATGGGACCGTGGATTGGTCCCTGGTGTTTCACCCGGAGTCGGAACGGCGTGAAGCCGTCCTGAACACCTGGCCCGCTACGGAAGTGGCGTTCACGGACCCGGCTGCCCTGCGTAAGCAGGCGGCATGGCTGCTTGAAGCCGCCCTCTGGCTTGAGGGTCACAGGCTCGTCAGTGGAGGTCGATGATGACTCCACCGACTGACGAAGCACCCGATCCAGTCGAGGCTCCGCCTGAAGTACTTGAAGCCGTTCTACAGCCCTTTGCTTCATGGATCACCGTTGCCACGGATTGGACATCGGACGGCAAGGTGGAGCATGTCTGGATCGTGTGGAACACATACTCCAAGGACGTGACCATCGATCAGTTCGACCAGCAGAGGTTTCGGAATCCTAAACTGGCCCCGCTTGGTTCAGTGAGCCGAAACCCCAGTGCCACCTACGGCAAGGAACGGGCTCGACAGATTTGGAACGACATGAAGGCGGAAGGGTTCCGCCTGTGGGACAACACGGAAAAGAAGGTACTACGATGACTGACTGCTACTGCGAATACTGCTCTGAGGCTCGAAACGAAACTCTGGAACTCCACCCCATGACCAACACCGACAGCGACAACACCCCTGACGGCTCCGACATTCCCTACTTCGGCGAAGACCTGGCGGGCGTGACCTCGGACGATGCGCTGCTTGAGAACGCCCATCGTGATTTCTGCTTTGACTCCGCTACGGAGGCGGATGCCGACGATCTGATCGGGGCGTTCGACCCCGAGGACGAGGACAACTACGATCTCGCCGACGAAGACCTGGTGCTGGACTGAACTGGAGGCACGCATGACTGACGAGACTACAACCCCGCCGCCCGTGACCGATCCGCCGGCCACGGGCATTACGACTAGAATGA
>Ga0208784_1000232_pt1 | contig 29053 bp, 21 predicted proteins | sample DEB19_08_DNA_FD_184531 | JGI IMG/M metagenome (GOLD analysis project Ga0208784, IMG submission 184531) | Aqueous microbial communities from the Delaware River and Bay under freshwater to marine salinity gradient to study organic matter... | ecosystem: Environmental > Aquatic > Marine > Coastal ... | reverse complement strand
AACGAACCTATCACGAAACGCATCAAACTCTCTCGCATCCTTCTTTTTACCAATGATCTTACGAACCTTATCGGCCTCAGACCAAGACATTCCTCCCAATTGAACACAGGCCTGCATAACCTGTTCTTGATATAGGATACACCCATATGTTTCTTCTGTAAAAGGTTTCATGGTTTGGTGTAGGTAGTTTACTGCCTGTCTTCCATGTTTACGCTCAATATAATCTTTGCCAATAGTGTTCATGGCACCTGGACGAACAAGAGCATTTGATGCTGCAAGTTCTGCTAGATTTTTTACACCCATCTTAACCAAAAGATTTGTATATGGAGTTGCTTCACATTGGAATACACCTTTTGTATAACCCTCAGATAGCATCTGATAAACTTTTTGGTCATCCATATCTATATTGAGTAAATCTATATCTGTTCCCTCACGATCCTTAATGATTGCTAATGTATCATTAATAACGCTTAAGGTTTTGAGACCAAGTGCATCGATTTTGATGAGTCCAATTTTCTCAGCCTCTTCCATGTCAACCGCCACAACTGGAATGCGATCATCGCTACCAGGAGAATTGCGTGTTTCCATCGGTGCGTACCTAAAAATAGGATTTTTGCTAGTGACAACACCAGCAGCGTGAATGCCAGTACCTCTAATACGACCACGAAGTTGTTCTCCATATTGTTCCACCTCTGGATACTTTTCTCTAAACCAAGCAGTAGTTTTTGATGAGCAATACTCATCCCATGTATCTACTAACTTCAAAACTTTATTTACATCTACTAGTGGTATATTTAATGCACGAGCAACATCTCGCACTACACCCTTATCCTTAAACTCTAAAAATGTAGCAATAGAAGCAACATGCTTATACTGTCTAACAAGATAATCCTTTACCTCATCACGACGAGAATCTTGAATATCAGTATCGATATCTGGGAAGTCATTACGTTCTGGATTAATAAAACGGAAGAACAGTAGTCCATGTTTTAATGGATCAATGTCTGTAATGCCCAATGCGTAACACAATAAAGAACCAGCAGATGATCCACGACCTGGACCAACCATAATCTTTTCTTTCTTTGCCCATGAAATCATGCTCTGAACAACAAGGAAGTAAGGTCCAAAGTTTTTATCTTTAATAACCTTTAGTTCTTCCTCAAGTCTATCAAGATATTCTTGATTAGTATCAAGACCTTTATCTTTTAAACCTTCCATAGCAAGTTCTTTTAATTGCTTATCTGGATTTTTATATTGAACTGGCAATAAGTTTAATCCATCTTGTATGTCATAATCTTCAATCTTATTAGCAAGGTCAATAGTGTTTTCATAAATATCAGTTCTCCATACCGCCTGCTTTTCCATTGCCTCTTTAATTTCTTCATACGACAATAGGTGAATATCAAACTTATTAAATGACATCTGTCTGTCAGCACCGTATAAATAATCAAGACGCTTCATTAAGTCACCTTGCTTTTTAGACTTTTCATATGTTGCATCTTTTTGAATCTTGTTAGAGTATGTGTTAAGAATCAACTTTAATTCTTGAATTTCTTTTTGTGATGGATCAACGTGGTGACAGTCTGGAGTTACAATAGGCTTAACCTTAAACTCATCTGCTAACAATAATATATTTCTATTAATTGATTCATCATTATGTGGCATAACCTCAAGATAGTAATCATCGCCAAACTCTTCTTTAAACCATTTAATATATTTCTTTGCCATGCCGAGTTCGCCAAGTTCGATTGATTTAGCAATAATTCCACTTGGACAAGCAGAAGATACAATGATACCTTCCTTATACTTAGACAAAACTTCAAAATCTATTCTTGGCTTCTTATAATATCCTTCTGTCCAAGCAATTTCATTTAGTTTGTTTAAGTTTTCTAAGCCAACCTTATTCTTGGCTAGAAGAATTATATGGTTGTAAACCATATCAAGTTGATCGGTTCTCTCGCTCTTATCTCTGTGATCAAAGCGATCTTCACACATATAACCTTCTATGCCAAGAATAGGCTTGACACCACTCGCTTTTGCAATGCGATACATTTCTCTGTGGCCAGAAAGGGAGCCATGGTCTGTAATTGCTATTGCAGGCATACCCAACTTTGTAGCACGATCTACATATTCAGATGGCAACCCAATACCATCGAATAAAGAAAAGTGGGTATGTAAGTGTAGTGGTACGTAATTCATCTACTACCAGTCGATATTCGTCGCTGATGTAGATGAAGGTGAATCAAATCCGAGATAGAATGCTTCTTGTTCTGCATATGGAACACGACGCAATGCTTTCTCTAGTGGATATGGCTCAATGCCTTCCCAGTTAAAAGGCTCCTTATCTGGAGCAGAAGGAATCAAAGTGTATGATGTTTCAGTTCCCTGACCATTACGCTTTAACTTCCATACAATGTTTGAGATGCTTCCTGTTTCAAGAGCATACTCACGGATAGTGTTAAACGAAGATTGCTTGCTTACACCCATTGACCAAATTGCGACATACGGTGCTTCAATACCATCATCTACCAAAACGTTGCAATAGAAACGAAGACGACCACGCCATCCGCTATTACCCTTTGGATCCTTGCGATACATTTCTTCAGCCCAGTCACGACCTTCTGTATCAAGAGTGTCTACAGCCTTACGCTTGTAGTCCTTTGGATTTGTGTGTTCCTTAACAACAAGCGCAAGACCACGCTTGTCATTATAGTTTGCTGAATCTTCATCCAATTCTTCAATGAATCGAATCTTTACTGCTTGTCCATCAGCCAACTTAAGCCAACGAACCTTTGGACCTGTTTCATCTGTTTTCTTGTCGAGCAGGGCATTGATATTTTTTAGTCCCTTAATAACGCTCATAGTTTTCTCCTTTGTTCTTTTCTATTTTAGCATAGACAGTATTGACTTGTCAAATTGGTATTCCAATTCTTTTATTGACGTATCATCCATATCGCCTATATCTTTATATTGTTTGTCTAAATTAATAACAGTAACACTTCCATCTAGTCTTTCAACTATCTTTTCTTTCATATTACCGCCTGCTTCATCATTATCAGCAATAATTATTATATCGCTAAAATACTTTTGAAGCAAATCTATTTGTTTGGATGATACATTTGCACCCAATGTGGCCACTGCTGGAAACCCTACCTGATCTAATCTAATGGCATCAAAAGATGATTCCACTACATAAACCTTAGATGCTGTTTTGACCCTATTTAAATTAAACAATAGTTTAGACTTAGGCAATCTTGTTGTATTCTTAAAGTCTTTACCTTCAATTGATCTTGCAACAAAGCCAACACAAAGTCCTTCATGGTTGTATACTGGTATTGATATCATGTCTTGATTTTCAGAATATCCAAGTTTAAATTTAACTACAGACTCTTTGGAAATCTTTCTTTTAATAAAATATTCTTTTGCTCTTTCAGAAATCAACGCTTGTTCGTGAAGTCTATTGACAACACCAATGTCAAACTCTGTCCATTCTTCTTTTTCAACTAGTTTATTATTAACCTCAGATAGAATATCTGTTTCTACCTCTTTGCTTTTAATAAATCTAACAGCCTCAAAATATGTTCTATTAGAAAAATGCATTACAAGTTCTACTAAATCTGCCGTCTTGCTACATGAGAAACAAAAGAACAATCCGCTAAACTTATTAATCTCACCAGCAGGGGTTCTATGGTTGGAATGGAATGGGCAAAAGACTATGTATTCTGACTCTGCTTCTTTTTCTACAGTTATGCCAGACCCTGCGAGTACTCTTTTAACTTGACTGGTTGTGTATACACTGGTTTGATTCCGTCTATCCCTAATATCCATTCTGTTTTCTTTCTCCCTATATATATTCCGTATACGCTTAATGTAAATTCAAAGTAATTTTTTGTTTCATTATATGATAGTGTAAATTGTGGATCGATATCAATTCTTGGAGCATAGCCAGATAATCGCATCTCTGATACCAGTAGCCTGATATATTCTTGCTGTAATCTATATATGGCAGAGTCATCATTGATGATCCCGTCCAAACCAAACCTTTTGATGGGCTTGTGCTGATATATCTCCATACCGCATATTATACTGACTTATCTTCATAATCCTTATATCTGTAATATCCCTTATCAAAATCAGCCTGTACTAAGAATTCCCCCATAAAACCGTTACGATTCTTACGGAATACACACTCAATAATGTCGCTATTTGTACCTCTACCAAGTGCCAAAACCCAATCAGCATCATAGGCAATTTGTCTTGACCATGCTGTTTGACCAAGGGTTGGTACGGTCTCAAGTTTTGTAACATCGTCTGGAGTTGCAGATGAGATTGCAATAATTGGGACCTCTTCTGAAATAGCCATTAACTTTAATTCACGAGAAAGATTCTTCATACGAACAGTTTCATTGTCTGACTTTTGGTTTGGACTCATTAGTTGCAAGTAGTCGACAATAACAAAGTCTGGTTTATATTGATCAATCTTTCCACGCAAAACTAATGGGGTAATATCTCCACCTGTATCATTTGAAATAATATGAAACTCTGGCTTACCCTGAACATGTTTGCCATGCCAAGACTTAAGCATGTCCATCTCTATCTGTCCAGCACTTAGTTTACGGTGTGACCACAACCCTTCGCCCATAATGGCAAACACACGATTTCTAACTTCAACCTCAGACATTTCAAGACTAATGATCATAGGGCTACGACCCTGTTTCCAAGCCTGTACAGCGAAATAGAGAGACAACCATGACTTTCCTATACCTGGATATGCAAGGAAGACTCCTAACTGCCCTGGCATGATTCCAGAGGGTAGGTAGTTGTCAAATCCTGGAAGCCCTGTCTTAATTCCTATGGCACCAGCCTCTTGTTGCTTCTTTAAATTTTCAAAATATGCAACAGCAGAATCTAAATCTGTTACATCAATATCACGAATGGCTGCAGTATTTTTTCTTAGTTCTGCTGTTTTTGTAATAAGTGTTTCAAGTGCCTCAACACCTTGTCCGCCCTGAACATCTGTAGCAGCAGATCTAATAATGTCTTTTAAACTATTTGTAAGATATTCTGCCTGTAACTCTTCAAGATGATGCTTAGTAGATCCAACTCCAGCAACTGGTTCAAAATCTCTAAATTTTTCTACTACTAAATCGGTAGGAGGTACTGTAGCATTATTCTCATAGTATTTTCTAATAAAATGCCATACATCAACATGTGTAGTTAATATATTTTCTATATTGGCCTGCAATAAAACATGGGCCTGCTTGTCTTTTAATACGGCTGAGATTAGTTTTGATTCTGTATTATTCACTCAGCCACTCCTTTGCCATTCTTCTACGTTGTGATCTATCCATTAAATCTTTTTCTTGTTCCTGTTTTCTTTCAAGTATATCATGTGCAATATATGCAAAATGATTCCACGATGGATTGTCTGTTACCTCAAAATAATATTCAAGCAATTGATAGCAAACATCTAGCCCATATGACTCTATTAGAGCATCAGCAGACCATTGTTCAATCCACTTGTTATAGCGTGGCTCTTGTTCTAGTTTAAACTTATAATGTTTATCAAACCTACTTAACAGAGCAAATCGCTTCTGTTTGTCTGTCACATTATTCGCTTTCGTCTAGTTCAACTTTTGCTTCTGCTATTTTTTCTGCTAACTTATCTTCAACGAATTTATATACACGTTCAAAAGCCTGATCTGTATTTTCGCCATCACGCTTTGAATCTACAACACCCAGATCAAGTCTAAGTGATTGAAAATTACCAAGATTTAATGTGTATCCAAGTGTTACTGATACCTTTGTTTCTTCCATTTCATACCCTTCTGTTATATTGATTCTGACCAAATTGGTATAAATCTACCATCTTCAGTCTTCGTATATGTCAGTATACCATCTCCCATACGGCGTGTCAACTCAGCCTTTGTAGGAGTAATATCGTTTGTTATTAAATTATCTTTTCTCGGTCTACCAATATGGTATGTAGCCAGTATATCACGAATCTCTCTTACTTGCGATTCAGAGTAATACGATCTTACTTGCCATCCTCGTTCTCCACCTTTTTGTGAACCAGTCGGAAATGGAATAACTCCACGCTTCATAAGTGATGGCATATACTTTTTATGTCTATTAACTAAATCAGCAGTTTCTCCTACTGTATATGCTCTTTCTCTTTTATTTTTAAAATCGCTAATTAAACAACTTTCAAGTTGATCTTTTGTTATATTATATATTGACATAATGCCATTGGATCTGTTATAATGCACAATCCTAACAAGATCTTTATTTAAAAACCAAACTTTTTTATTTCCAGGTATTACAGGAGCGACATTGTATTCTTGGCTCGTTCTATTTCCTTTTCTAGTAGCCATCTGCCTTCCTTCGAATCAGAGGGTGGATGAAAAAATACTCTTGATCCACATAGCAGACAGTAAATCTCTAAATGAGATATTGAGTTGTGAACCCTGTCTACAAACATTTTTCTTGAACATTTTTTGCATTTGATCATTAAAGAGGTATACCAACAACGAGGATATTAACAGCAACTGATAAATTACCAGTCTCGTTAAATCGTACCAATCCTTCCACTCTTGAGGTTCCAACACTTTTTAGAACTACGGAAACATTTTCTCCTGCAGGTGTTTGACCTATATTTTCTGCAGTAGCAATTGCTATTGGTCTAAACTTAAATTCTGCTGGATAAACATATTCAAAGGATTCTTCGTCTCCAATATTTTTTGATGAATTTGTCACAACCATCTTATATGCGCCAATGATTCTTGCTTCTGATGCCTTAACGGACTGCCTATCTGCGCCTGGAACATCTATAGTGACATACTTAGATGATGAAGGTGATAGTTGCTGTGCAACATCATTTATTGCATTTGCCATAGTAAATAAATAATTTACATCTAGTGGCTGTCCTCTTTCGGGTAATGGTATTTTAGACATAATTCCTCCTGGATAATTATACCAAACTTATACTTCCAGTATAAACAGTATTAATAGTTGTTATTTCTTTAGATATCCCGCCCAACTGTACTTTGACAGAGATTGAATTTTTATTACTTTCTTTTATTATTGAATACGAATTGGTTATTGCTGAGCCATGGTATGAGTAATCTGAGTCTGTATCATATTTAATAAATATATCATATGACGAAATATCCTCAATAGCATTCCAAGCAACCATGATAATAGACCCAATCATCTCAATAGTTCCATTATCTTCTGCAACAAAATTATCTGGTAAAGATTTTCCTATAACTTTATATATTGGTGACCAGTGTGAGTATCTGTTTTTATCTTGAGATGCTATTCTATATCTAACTAGATACTCACCATCCTTACCTGATGGAGGTAATGATGATCTTGGAATTGTAACTTTTTTAATGCCTTGATCAGCCATTATTTACACCCATAGCGAACCTAAATTCTATATAACTTGTGCTGTTTGCAGATTTAATAATAGTTTCAGAATGATTATTTTTTACCACTGTATATCCTACAAGACCATATAGTGGATTTACTGATGTAATATTCTCTAGTCTAATTGCATCAAAACAAATATAAAAATCATCTGACACAATATCATCTTTAATTACTGTCGTATAGACCTTAACAGTATTAGCAGCACTCCAGTCAAAACCAGATGTACTCTTTCTAAGATCTTGTAACGCTTTGGTAATAACTAAATATCTATTTGTTGCAAAATCATAATTGTCCAGCATTACTTCAAGTCTAGCCCACTGACCTTCTCCATAAATATCACTATCAGAAAATTCTATTAGAATATAAACCTTATCTGGATTAATAGGTGACACATCATTTTTATTTTTATTAACAACAGAAAATGCAAGTTTGATTTGATCTGTCGGTGCATTTTTATTAAGTGACAAACTTGTTCCAGTTAATCCAATATAGTGGCTACCAGTATTTGCCTTAAGCCTAGTTACTCCATCTATAACCTCAGTAGATATATTTGACATAGATCCATTGGTTATAACTATGTTATTTAAAAATCTACATCTTTCATACCGTGCAACTCTTTCTGGGTTTGTAAAGATTCTATTATTAGCATTTGTTTGAAAAGCCATAACATCTTCACCATTATTTTTTATATAAATCTCTCCACTTGAACCATCTTTATCTAATGGTTCGTACTTTGATTCTAGTGATGTTTGATTATCATATTTCCATCCCTCTGCTTCAGAAAATGAAAATAATGTTTTACTATCATATGCTCCAGCAGTTGGGTTTGATCCTGCTGAATATACACCTATTTCAGAAATCTCATAACGTTCTTCTGTTGGCAATTCTGCAGTCAAAACAACCTTAGCAGTGCCATCATCTTCTTTTATAAAACCACGTGATGTTATTGGTACACGGAACATCTCAAAGTCTAATGTCTTTTGGTCTGAGTAGTCTCCGAATGTATCATCTGGTGCCAATGGCTTAGGACCACAGCCCACAGCAATGTATGAGGCATACGCTGGTGACTGCCCCACTAAATATTTTGCAATTATAGACTTACCGTTATTAGTTATCATATTTATTCCACCCCATATATTGTATCACTAAGAACAACCCCTTGTTGAAGTATTTGAACCTCTACTTGCTCTTCCTTGCCCATATTTATAACATTTATTATTATGCTACCGTTGGCTGGATCGCAATAAACAATTTTACAGTTATCAGTATCAGTATAATCTTCTAAATTATTTGGATCATTGTATACCCTTGTATACCCAGTTCCACAATCTGGTGTCTTATCTTCTAATTTAATTGGAAAGTTTTTAAAGTAAGAATCAGATGTTTTTTGTAATGCTAAAATATTTTGTGGGTTATATTGAAAAAATATAGAACTAAGATTTTTAATTGGTTTATATATAACGTCTTGTCCATTAATTAAATCGTTTCTTGATATATTAATTAGTTCGTGTCCACCAATATCTTCAAAAACTAAATCTGTCATTACCTCAATAGGAACAGATTCATCTGGCATTAAGATTAAGTCTGGTGTTGCTATCTTTACTGGTAATGTAGAACTTGTAGTATTGCTAGACTGTGGAAGTTGTGGAGTTGAACTAACCATTATGCTACCTCACTTAAATAAAGAGTCATGTCTGGACCATTGATGCTTTTAGAATATTCAATATAATAAACAACATATCTTGTATTTTCTATTTTTTCTAAATTTTCACGAGTATATTTTATTGAAACAATATCACCTAATTGGATTGTTGGATTACTAAAAATTTTAACACCTATTGCTTTTCTTGGCTTACTGATTTTTGAAAGAAGCCACTTCATTAAATTATTTGCATCATCTTGTGTTTGAATATATCTACTGTCTATAGAAAAATCTTTTTTCCCGTAGGTCATTCTGCTTAACTTAATATCTTCATAATCTTTTTTAACTTTAAACGGTGAAATAATAACATTAGAATCTTCGATTACTGGATCAGACATTGAACTATTTTTTGAAAAATAATCATCTACTTTTAATTCATTATTTGATTGTTGTGTAAATGTTACACCTTGTATTCTTAAATAATTTCCAGTAGTTTCGTCTAGGCTTAATGCCGTATCTGTTGCATTAAATATCATAAATTCAGCACCGTAAGATCCCGCCCTAAAACCAGAAACTGTATAACCTTTAATTCTATTAAATGTTGGTGAAAGTTTTGCATACAACGCTGGATAAGCCTTATCATATTTAATATTGAAAGTTGCTGCCTCTCTCATAATAGTCCCAAACTCTTCAAAATACATACTATACTTTGGAGGCTCAGAACTACTTATACCAGATAGGTACGTGCCTTGAATAACTCCACTCATTGCATATTTTCTAAAAGATTCTGTTGCATCAATCTCATCATCAAAAATTGAATTAACTGGAGTGTTGAGGGCAAACTGCGTATTCTGGCTATAGTTATTTGTAAGGGCATAGATGTTTTCAAACATAAGTCTTGAGGAACCACGAACAAATAGTGCCATGTTATTATACACAGGCAGTGGATCTTGGTCAACAACAGTTGCTAAAAGTGATCCGTTCATATAAATATGAAATCTTCTTGCGCTACCAATATTTTCATATTCGACCCCTATATCATAAACTGTAGGATTCTTTTCTGCAACCATCCTATATTGGCCAGTGAACTTGCCGTCGTCTACTATAATATTTCCTAAACCTTCCCAAATTTTTACAGGTATCGCATTTGATGATGCTGAATCTTTTTTAATTTTATAAAACATTACATTGTGAACATTTTGTTTTTCTAATGTTGTAACACTTGCACTTCCTAATGTACTTAGTTCAAGATAATACCCATTATTGTTTTCTGGATTTATCATTACGGCTAACCCACCGCCACCACCAGAAATTGTTATATCCTTGTCTGGTGTTAATCCTGGAACAACAAAATAGTTAGTGCTTCCATTAGCAGTCTGTCCACGACTGTAACCATTTTCAATTTTTCCAATAATTCTCATTCTTGTTCCAAAGTGCTTGTATCTATTATCCAATGGCTTATATAAATATGAAACAAAGTCTCTTGGTTTATCTGTTGCTAAAAATGATGGACCTTGCATGACCAATGCTGAGGACTGGATAGTTCCAGGTTTTGTTTGTTTAAATGTATTAATGTCTGATTCTGAGTTATATGATGAAGACATAAAGTTTCTAATAACTCCAGTTCTTGTGCTCTTTTTTGCAAGTTCATTATTTTGACCAGCAACCCCTAGTTCTGTAGAAGGTACGGTTAAATTATTTTCAAATAAATATTGTGATTGCATCATGCAGCCACGAACATTGTTGTTATCCATCCAGTATTCAGATAGTCCAGCGCTGTGTGATGTTATAGATGTTCCGAATTGGGCACGGCCATGAAGGGCGACATCACCATTTTTTAATTTTAAGAATCCATTAACTTCCTCATAATTTGGTACTGTGTATATTCTTACTACGCCAGTTGGATAAATTTTTCCATTAAATGGCAACGATGAAAAATAATATTGATATTCTTGGTTACTACTAATCCAGACATTACCTACACCAGAAACATTAAACTGTACAGCGTCATATTTTATAATTTCTCCATTGGAATAAAAATAGCCATTGTATCTTGATATCCAATATATGCCCTCACCAAAATCAATAACATTATTTATAACTTCTCTATTAACAACTGTTGGCAGGGTAGCAGGAAGATCAGAGTTCAATGGTATTGCAGAAAGAGTGTAACTTGATTGTGTTGCTGTTTCTCCATTGATAGATTTTGTATTTTCTGTTCCAGCAACTTCCCAGAGTAATACTGGCTTATATATCCAAGATCTTTCCATGTCAATTAAACTTGCTTGCTTAATTGTTCCGACAGATCGTTGTATATATTTTTCTGAATAATTAATTTTTCCATCATTATAAACTTTATTTTCTTGTGATGAAATTTCTAAAATATTTGGTAATATATCGTTATCAGATTCTTTTTCATTTCCAGACAAGATGATGTCTGTATCTCTTTGGTCTAATGTTGGCATGATGTAATCCTTGCTCATCATTACAAAATTATTATATTCATCAAAGAACATTGCAGTTTGTGTGGATACTGCTAGGTCTTGTAAAACTTCTGCCACGCTAACATCTGGTTCAATATAAAAGTATGGAATTATTAACTCTGTTTCGTCAGCAACTCTTTTAAATACATAGTTAGAAAAACCGATTGAATCTAATAGCATTGCTATGGCAGAACTTAAAGATACCCTTGTCATCAAAGTTTGTGGTGCGGTTATATTTTCAAAATAAAAAAACATATCTCTTAATTCTAAAGAAACTGTTTGATCTGTTGAGTTTATATCTGGAAAGCCATCTGAATATAATGTTTTTAGTGGAACATAATAATCCCAACCATCCACATTAAAAATAATATCATAAAACTTAAACTGTATATGCTTATCAATTAAATCTTTAATAATGCTATCGTTATTATTATAATTAAATGCATCATCGTAATCAAAGATGGTTATAGAACCCGTGGAGGCTAATAGTTGTCCTACTGGCATACCGCTTATTCCTAAATCAGATGCATTTTTCTTTAAAGAAAATTCCCTTACCTTATCAGAAATATCGGCACAAAGTCTTGGAGATATCTCAATTAGATCAAAGGTGCAATTTGGCTTATTCATTGTATCGACAACAAGCCTAATACCCTTAATCTTTTCAAACTCTCTAAACCTATATGCATTATTAACTGCATATTTAGGTGGGTTAGTCATGTCTGTAACAAAGTTTGTTAATCTATCTACGTCTGATTCCTCTAAATACCAGCCGTAATCTGGTGTAAATGTCTTATAGTCATTAAATTCATCTAACCAAATATGAAAGGTTCCAAGATCGTTTTCATTTTCAACAACTAAATATGAGTAACCGTTGAGTGCTTTTTCAGGCAACAGAGTTTCTGAAGAGTACTGTTCTGCAAAAATAAAGATATCTCTGTATTGTTTTGGTACCTTAAGTCCATATGCTAATTCTACGTATCCGTCATGGCTAATTATTGGGGTCCCGTCGCTTCTAGTGGAAGACTGTGTAAAAGAAATAACATCAGACCAAGAATTATTTTTTAACGCCTGGATCTTCCATTTGACTGGTGTTGCCTTTTTAGTATCTCCGTAAAAAGGATCTGATATTGATTCTGATGCAGAAGAAAATGTACCTAAATCTTTATTGCCTATATGCGTTTGCATTTTTATAATAATTCTATTTGCAGCAACTTCATCTTTATATACAACAAATGGTGCTGTATCTTCTATTGCATTTTCTCCATTTTTAGAAATGGATATACCATACTCTAAGCCATTCTCTGTTCTAAAAGATGTCCAATATTTAAAATAATCTTTTTTATCTGGCATATAGTAACGTGGTCTATTGGCCATATTTATATTTGGATGATGTAAATAGTTTCCTGGAAGGTACCTTGCCTTATTAATTCCAGATCTTGGTCTAAACATTTTAAAACAGTCCTCTAAAGAATAAATCATTTTTAATTTTTCTTTAGTTTGTTTTAATGTTACTGGCAAACCATCATCATCAAATCCACCGTCGATTACAATATCTGAGTCTGTTGCATTGTAATAAAATGGAATCAGCGTATCTTTATTTTCAGAAGGATCAAATGTACTTGGAATTAACTTATATACAGAGTCTGCTTGTGTTGGTCTATATCTATAGTTTCCAATTTTTGAAATATTGGTTGGAGAATTTAGATTCCATTCTGCTATTACTGCTGTTTTTGTTTTTACAACAGATGAGGTTTCTAAATGTTTTTTAAGGTCAAGATCTTCAAACATTATGCCTCTTCCAGACTAATTGAAATATCCCAAAAATCAAAATTGTTTCCGCCACGCTTGGTAACTGTATAAGAAAAATCTGAAAAGAATACTTCAACTAATTGATTGTATTGTGGAAGGTGTGCATATGCAGAATCGTCTTTGCCAAATACAGAGTATTTATCGTAAGCAAGATAGCACCAAAATGAACCCTGATGATTCTCATACCAATCTAATAACTCTACTCCGCCTGCGCCACCGTCACTTGTATATTGTTGTGATGAACTTGTAAATTGTGATTGACCGCTTGAATCAAAATCACCAGACAATGGGAATGATCTGGATGGTAAATTGGTATAGGAAAGAGAAATATTTAATTTATCAGCAATGTGATATGAGCGCATTCGGCCATTAATCATTCTTTCTCTTTTTTCAATTCTATTAGTTCCAAATTCTATTGGAGATCTGTTATCATCTGATAATATTAAAAATTGATCTAAATTTTCTGGGTCTACTTCTGAACCAGGGTTAGCATTTATTTCAAGTCCGTTGGGTATATATAAACCATTTTCAAGTTTGCCAGAGTTTTCTGACCATAGCATTGCCTGTGGTCTTTGGTATTTTTTACGACCAGTCATGTATGTGCTTGTTGCCATTATACTCTTACACTCCTTATTGCCTGTGAATTAACCCTCTGAATATGAGTCATAACTACCTTGGCAATTTCATCAGGGTTTGCATCAGATTTAACATTTACGTTAATACTATAATTATACACTGAGTCGCCTACTTGATCCCCGTTATTTATTGCCTTCATAGCATCAAGTCCAGTCTTTTGTACAGCATATCTACTCATTATAAACTCGCCTGGAGTTAACATTGCAGGGACAACATCTGTTCCTATTACATTACCGCCAAATGCAAATCGTTTTATTAACCCACCAGATGCATGACCCCAGTTAGCAAACTGGCTTGCTGCAATTGAATTTCCGCCAAACTTCTTTAAATCTGCTGCTGCTTTTGCTTTTGCTGCCTTATCAGCATTTGCTTTTTGAATTGCTTCTGCCTGCTTCTTAGCAGATTCTGGGCCAGCATATTTTTGTGCTAAAGCCAGTGAGTTGCCCATTCTATTTAAATCAGCAAGGTGCATTCCTGCAACCGAACCAGCATTTTCTGTTGCTTTTTTCTCTGCAATCTTTTGTGCAAACAATCTTGAGTTTTCTGCAATATTAGCAGAAATATTTGTCTCCATATCCTTGACATGGCTTCTTGCAGTTGGATCAGAAATACCTTGCCATGTTGACTTATAAGGTGTTTCTGGTGTTGCTGCATCTACGCCAGAGACTGTACCAGATGTACCAGTTCCTGATTTATTACCACTACCAGTATTACCAGTTCCTGTATTTCCATCCCCCGTATTACCGTCTCCAGTGTTACCGTCTCCAGTGTTACCATCTCCAGTGTTGCCGTCTCCAGTATTACCATCTCCAGGTCCAGTAACAGTACTTCCTGTAACATAATTTACAGTTATAGTTACAGTCTTATCCTTAATTGCATCGTATAATTCTTTAATTCTCTTCCATGTTTCTTCTGCAGTCATGCTGTCTTTATTAAATAAAGCAAGGGCATCTGCAATATCTTTTCTTAATTTTTCATCCATGAGAGTCTGCTGAGCAAGCATTTCTTCCCATTGATCTCTGGTCATTCCTGCAATTTCTCTATTTCTATCATTAGCAGCAATAATATTTCCTAATACAACCAACTGATAGTCTAATGCAAGATTTTTGGTTGTTTCGATGTCTATTTGTTTTTGTAGCGGAACAACCTTGTCTTGTTCTAATTTATAGATTGCTTCTTCTTTAGTTCTAATTTGAAGAAGCAGTTCATCACGCTTATCTTCAATTGTATAAATAGCATCTTTTGCTTGCTGAATCTTTTCTTCTATAGCAAGTCTTGCAGGATCATTTTCCATTGCATAAATTTGCTGTGATATTTCCCAACGACGTTCTTCTATCTGATCCTTTGTCATTCCTTGAGAATTTGTTAAAGCATTAATTGCATTATCTCTAGCCTGTCCAAGTGCATCTGTTTGACTTGTTGCAAAGGCTTCGGCGTTACCCGCTCTCATATCCTGTGCTGCTTGTGCTGCTGCTGCAATATCACCTTGTGTCAAAGCATCTGCAAGATTTAACTGTTGTTCTTGTTGTCTAATGATAGAGTCATTGACCTTTTGAACTTCTTCTAATGCCTTAACTTGACTATCATATTTATCATTAATCTTTTGTGCCTGATGATCCATAACCTCAAGATCATGAGAATATATGTTAGTCTCATCTTGAAGTTTCTTAATTGCACGATCTCCCCACTTAGGATTAATCTCAATCTCACGTTCCCAATCGCTAATTTGCTCCTTAAGATCTTCTAATACATACTTAAGTTTTCCACTTACCTTTTTGCCATCTACTGTAAGGCTGAGACTTGACACATCCGTATTTTCAATAGATTGTTCGATCTGATCAATCTCACTTCTAATCATAGAAATTTGATGCTCATAAATAGCAAGTTCTGCATTCATTGCAGCAAGTGCTTCATCGCTTTGTGTCTTTGTTCTTTCTAATTGCTTATATGTTTGACCATTGTAGTCTGATACACCAGTATTTTTATCCATGCCAGTTATATTAGACTTTAATGTATATTCATCCATAGTCTTATAGGCATCAAATACCTTCATTGCTGCATCGTAAGCCTTTTGGAATCTTTCAAGTGGTGTTAATAAATTCTTCTCTAAGTCTTTAGCAACTTCTGATGTACTAATAAAATTAAATAAATCCTTATATCCTTGCTCGGCAGAAATTGTTCCATTTTTAATTGCTTCCATTATTGAAACCATTTTAATTAAATCTTCTGGATCTTGGATAGCATCAAATATTGATGTAATGCTTAACGATACCTGATTGCCTTCTGCGTCAATTGTTTTTAATTGACTTAAGAAATTAATTAAATCTGGTGCTTTCTTTAATGCATCAATTCTTGTTTCATTTGTTTTTGTTTTATCTGTAATAGACTTTATTTGTTCCCTTAACAATGCTTGCTTTTGTAATGCAGCATTTGTCTCTAATTCTTTTTTGGTGATTTGGCCAGTAGCAATGGCAGTTACATATGCTTCATTTTCCATAGCCTTTTCAATTTCTAAATTAGATAAGCCTAAACCTTTGAGTGTCTTATATGCAACTTCTTGCTCATTAATATTTTTTAACACATCTCTTTGTGCTATCTCAAACTCTCCAACTACAGCCTTATCAAAGGCTTGGCGCATTGCATTTCCTTGATCAGTTAATACAAAATCACCCTTCTTATATTTAACTGTTTTCTTTTCATTTTTACCAGTCTTATAGTTATATTGATTGTATGTTTGCTTACCAGCCTTGGTTGCTGTGAAGCCCATCTTTGCTTGTTCTGTTGGGTCTAGTCCAGTCATATAGTCGATGAAGTCTTTACTGTATCCCTTCTTCATCATCTGCTGCTCTATACCCATAAACTTATTTGCTACCGACTTGTCTCCTGCAGCAGCGATAGCCTTCTTTAATTCATCAAATCCACCTGCTGCATTTATTGCTGCATTTCTAACATTCTTTAATCTTGTAAGAATATCTGCAAATGGATTCTTTTTACTTCCAGTTCCGTCAGTGCTTCCTGCACCTGCTGCCTTGCTTGCAATATCTTGCTTTACCTTTTGCATTGTTCGTTCGCCAGCGAGGTCTTGTCTTACCTTATCTCGGCCTGCAGTACTGTTGTAATATGCGTTAAGCCATCCTTGTTTTTCTTTTGGTGCTTCTGCAACTCTACGCTTTATTTCATCACTTACTGCAGACTCATCAATAGTCTTATACAAAGTAACGTATTCTTGAATAACAGTTTTCTTTGTTTCATCTGGAAGATTCTCAAACTCTGACCATCTTGATAAAATTCCTTCTAAATTAACGCCACCGAGTTCTTTAACTTCTGTTAATGCTTTAAGGGTAAACGGACCCTTATGATCTTCAACTGCTTGTAATGAATTTGCTAAATCTTCTAATTTTTTCTGAGCATCGTCTCCGCTAAAGAATGCTTCTAGATTAACCTCTTTGCCATCCATTTTCTGCATTAATGCAATTGCAGACATTAACTTATCTGCCTTATCTGGATTCTTTTGTGCCATATTTACCAATAACTTTAGGTTCTTTTTGCCTGCCTTTTGATCTTGCATTCCCCCAAAGAAATTAACTATTTCCATAAACTTACCAGGGTCTTGGAACTTAATTGCTGTTTCTAATGTTTTTTGCAAATCTCCTTCTTGCCCAGCAAACATTGTCATTAAAGATGTTGCTGCCATTGGAGACAACTGTCCAGATGCAACTATTGTATCTATTGTTACCTCTAAATTTTTGCTCTTAAGATCTGCAGAAGTTTTTAAGAATGCTTCTGCCATAGGATCATTTGCCCACTTTGTCTTTACTTGTGACTTTAATGAGTCAAAGAACGCATCTTCTACAGCACCTCTCTGCTGTGCTACCTTAAATGATGCAAGTTGATCTTTTAATAGTTCTCCATTTAGCGCTCTTAAACTATCTGTTTGTGACTTTTGGTCAGACTTTAAGGTTGCAATTTTATCTTCTATTTCTGCTTGTTTTGCCTTATTACTTGTTGCAGCCTTTTCTTTTTCTAAAATTGCAATTTGCTTTTCATATTGAACATTTAATGAATCAATTTGTGCTTGATTGAATTCAAGATTTTGTGCTCCATATGCAGCCAAAGCGGAGGCTGTTGCTTCTGTTTTTGTTGTTCCCAACAACTCTTGATCGCTATATGCCAAAAATCCTGGAAGTTTTTGCATCACCTTTTCTGAACCAAGCCATGCACTATTTAAAGAATTAACATCTTTATTAAATCCAGAGGAGATTTGTTTCTTTATATCTCTTTGTTCGTTTACTAAATTAACTCTTACTTCTAGAGGATTCTTTAATAAATCTTCACCATTTGGACCAATTAAGTCTAACAACTGACCACTTATTTGTGAACCTATTGTAGTATTTTTTAAGTTTAATCCTATTGACTCTGCAACGCTATGTGCTTGCTCTGCAGAAAGAATTCCATCTGATACATACCCAGCAAGTTGAACAGCCATTTGCTGAGCAGATATTTCTGCACCATTTTGAACAATGTTATCTTTAAAGCCTTGAAGAATATTTTTCCCAACGTCGCTTTCCAAAAACGTTGTTCCAAACTGTTGCTTTCCTCTTTCAAAACCTGTAACATATCTATCTGATGACTGTTGTGTTCTTCTTCTTGCCATTAATTCAGAAGCACCAACCTGATTGGTCATTTCTCCAATTGCCTTCATTTTTTCTGTTGTTGCTGATGTTGCATCAACTAATTTTGAAGTTGTTTCTGCTTGCTGTTTTGCTCTTTTATCTAATAACCATAAAGATCCAGCAACTGCTAAAACTGCTGTTCCAGCAGCGACGTATGGGTTAGTTAACATTGGTGCCATACCTGCAACTGCAGATGCTCCCATAACAGCCATACCAGCATCCTGCTGACCAGCCATCATTAAGCCCATACCAGCAGTTCCAAGGGCCATTGAAGCACCGCCAGACCATCTGCCAACCTTTTCTTGGCGCATCATTCTCTTATTCTTAATTTGTTCTTTTTGTGTTTGTCGTTGTGCTTTTAATGTTCTCTTTTGATCTTCTCTAACTGCAGCATCATAATGTGTTGCTTGTGCATAATTTAATCGCTCTCTATGCTGTTGTTTTAAGAAATTTTTTCTTGACGCTTCTGTAGATTCTTTTTGAATTCTTTCTTGTTCTTGTAATCTTGCAGCCTCAACCCTTGCTGCTTTATCTGCTTTTCCTACTTGAGTTTGTTTAATTCTTAATTCTTTCTTTGCAAGTTTTCTTAATGCTTTATCAATTTCAGCCTGACTATATCCTCTTCTACGCAAATCTGCAGCAATTTCTCCTTGACGAACTGTAGGGTTCTTTATTGTAGTTTCTCCTGGAGTTCCAGTCTTTCTTCCAAATAATGCTGGAACTAGTTTAACTCCCGCTCTTGGCTTTGGCAAATATGTATTTCTTCTTTCATCACCAAGAACCTTGTCTCTAGCGCTTCCTCCAACTCTTACTGTTCCTGATGAAGCACTTGCACCACCACGAACAATAGAAACCTTTCTTGTTTTCTTATCTACCTGAATTTCTCCAGGCTCAACCAAAACTTTTCCAGAATCCAATGCTTGAAGATCCATCAATCTACTTGGTATTATTCCTCCAGGAGATGCAGCAGCCTGAATTGCTCTAATGTGATTTATGTTACTCTTAGTTAAATCACCAGTTCTTATAGGAGTTCCGTTTTGCTTTGCAAGTAATGTTAGTTCATCTAGACGTGCTGCTTTTGCAACTAATAATCTTTCGGCTTCTGTTACTGGATGTCTGCCCTGAGACATAAAGTCTGCAGCCTTTCTAAAATCTGCTATCTCATCTTTTGGTATAAATGGGTAGCCCTTCTTTCCACTATCTACCTTTGCCCATTGATCATCGTTCCAGTCTAAGATACTATTGTGTCTCTTCTGAGTACGCATAAAGTCATTTATAAGTCTGGCATCATACATAGCATAGCCAGTTTTCATTGACTGTGCGCCTTGTCTTTCACCTAGTCCATGTCCTTCTAAGTGAGAAAGTTCTGGTCTTAGATAATAACTTCTAATATCTTTATCTGAATATCCAGCCTTTTGTAATAGTCTTCCGACTTCAGTATTAAGAACATTTCCAAGTCTTGCGTTATATTCTGCTTCTTGAACTGCAGCAATTGGTTTAACTGTCTTTGATAAGTTTCCTCTACCGCCACCAGAACCTTTTCCAGTATACTGCATGTCAAAAGCAAAGGCTGAAGCATTTAATGCCTTTGATGCACGTAAATCGCCGTCGCCAACAAGTCTTCCACCTTTAGGACGAAGACCCATTCTATATAATGCTTGATCTAAAACTTCCTGTCTAGTTCTGGAGTTTCTAATTTTTTGATCTGGATTTGAAGCAAAATCATCAAAGTCTTTTTTATGAATATATCTTGTTTCACCATTTACATTTACTGGAATCATATCCTTAAGAACACTGTGGAATTTTGTTTGTCTTGCCTTTCCTGCAGGTCTACCTGTATCAGAATCTACACCAGTCCATGCTGCCTGTATTGCTTTTGCTCGTTGAGGATTTGTTTCTTTTAACTTTTGTAATTCTTTATTAAATTCATTATCTAATTCTGTGACAAGTCTAGATGATACTGCATCTACCTGACTTCCTTCAAGCATATACTTAGATATTGCTTCCTTCATTGCCTTTTCATTAGGAGAAGGATCAAATCCCTCTATACGTTTTGCAACATTTTTTCCTGCAAGAACATGGTGGCTATGTAATTCTTTCCAATCTACCTTTTTACCATCTTCAAGTCTCTTATACATATTTTCATAGACTTGTCTTTCAACTGGATTTAAATCCCAACTATCTATTAACTTTCTTAATTTAGGTAAAGACTTATCTATTTCTTTAATTATCATTGCCTCATATTGTTGAGGAGTCATATTAGAGGCTAGTGCTGATGTTTCTTGTGCAAAGAATTTTTTAGCACCACCCTTAACGCCAAGCAAATTGATAAGTCCCATCTCTCCCATTCCTGGAAGAACTGTCTGATAATCTCTAAATCCTGATGCTCTACCAAACACTCCAGCAGTTCCTACGTCAGCAAGCACGTTACCAGAAAGGTTTGCCTGTTGTAAATCTTTGTCTGCTCTTAATGTTGATGCAACAAGTTGAGTAATCATATCCTTTTGCGTAAACTTACCAGTAGTTTCTGCAATTCTTGGATCATATGGTGATTCTAAAACAATTAACTTTCTCTTACCTGAAGGATCAGTAGGATCAAGCATAGTTCTAATAGTTTGTTTTGGTGATACCAAACCATGAACATCTCTTGCTATTTGTGTAGCACGAACTTCTGCCAATGCAGTCTTTTCATCCATTGTAGGCTTTACTACTACTAGTTTGCCGTTAGGCTTTCTGTATACCCCGCCAACTCCAGGTATAGGGAAACTACGACCAGAGAATGGTTGTACCAATGCACCAAAATCTGTAGGCTTTGTTGAGCCGTATCGGCTGGCTTTAACTGCATCTGCTATTTGTTCTGCAACAACTCTTTGAGATTGTGTTTCTGCAAAAGGCTTGGGTCCCTTAATGTCTACTGGTCCAACTGGCTTTACTGGGTGATTATTTCCCCAAGGCAATCTTCCTGCCATAAAGCCTGGAACTTTATCATTGAAAATTGCAGTAATTAAACCACTGTACTTCTGTGCTCTATCAGAAGGGATAACTGCTTCTTGTGGAGATAACATTGCTGGGACAACATCGCCTGCGCCCTTTGGTCCTGGAACACTCAAAATTCCATCAGCATATTTTCTTACTGGTGGTAATCCCTTTACTGCACCCTTTGCTCCTCTAACTCCTCCAGCAAAAAGACCTGGGTTCTGTGATGCCATTGTTCTCATCTGAGAACCTAATGATGCATATGATGCAGCAAGTTCGCTGACTGCAACCTTTTCAACATTAAATACTTCGACTAATCTAGTGTGTGTATTATGCAAGGCTTGAGATGCTGCTTGATTTTCTAATTCTTGTTGTGTAACATAGTCAAACCCTCCACCAAGTATGGAGTTTTGTCCATTTAACTTTGCTATTCCGCCTCGTAATGTTGCAAATAATTTAACCAAGTTTGCTATACCGTTTGCCATTAAACCAAAGGTCATAAGGGCTATTGGTCCTATACCAGCAATTACTCCAGTTATTATGGCTATTGTCTTTTTTGTTCCATCACTAAAACTATTAAATTTTTCAAATACCTTTGAGAAGAATTTAACTATTGGAGTAACTGCTTCTAAAAATGCTTTTCCTAAAGGCATAATATCTTTTTTGAATTGTTCCATTGCTGCCTGGAACTTAAATGTAGTAGACTCTTCGATCTTTTTCATTTCTCGTTCAGACAGGATGGCAAGTTCTTCTACTGACTTACCAGCCAAATCTAGAGCACGTGATGCTTGACTTCCATCCTTAGTTACATTCTGGAATAGTGTAGATAAACGAGCAAACTGGAATTTACCAAATAGTTGTTCAATAGCACGAGCACGATTTAAAGGATCTAAAGTATCAAGTGCTCTTGCAAAACCTACTACAGTTCCCTTAAGGTCTCCCTTATTTGCTTCAATAATTCCCTTAATATTAATACCAAGCCCATCGAGCATCTTAGATGCTTTTTCTGTTGGGTTAATCATAGATGCTAATCCAGACTTAAGTGCGTTGGCACCTTCTGACGCATTGATTCCACCTTCTTTCATTGCTGTAAGGAAGAATGCAAGATCTTCTACGTTACCGCCAAGTTGCTTAACAACTGGTGCAGCCTTTGGAATTGCAATTGTTAAATCTTCAATAGAAAGAACTGTTTGGTTTTCTACTGCGTTTAAAAAATTAATTTTTTCTGCTAACTGATCTGCAGACAAACCAAATGCGTTCTGTAAAGATATTGTTGTCTCAAGTGCTTGCTGTTGCTCAATCTGACCAAGCACCGCTAACTTGGTTGCTGATCTTATTTGTTTGTCTAAATCTGCGCCCTGGAAACCTGCTGCAGCAGCATCGGCTGCCATTGTCATGGTGTCCTTTACTGCTACACCAAACTTCATATATTCATTAGCAATTGTTTGAACATTTTTAACAGCAGCATCTGTTTCTGCTTGACTTGTAAAAGCATCTCCATATACACGCTTAAACTTAATTGTTTCTTTTTCTAATTCTCTGAAAGCCTTAGATGCATACCCAGCAAGCATGGTTAAAGGAATTGTTAAACCTACCATCAACTGACGGCCAGCCCACTGCATGTTTTTACCAAAGTTTAATAGGTTTGTAGATCCTTGTTTTAATAACTGATTTAAGAACTGTTGTCTTTGTGCTGCATACTGAATTCTAGTTCCAAGTTCTGTAAACTGGCCATTTGCCATCATCAGAGTTCTTGGCATAATACGCATTGCCTCTACAAAGCCACCTTGCGCCTTTGCCATTTGAACATATTGTGCCTGTAATGACTTTACTCTATCTCTACGTGCACGGTTAATAATTTCACGTTCTTGTGCAAACATTCGTGATAGAGTTTTAGTGTTTGCGGTTGCAGCAGCAGCAGAATACCTGAAGTATTCCTTCATGCTTAATTTATTTTTTTCTAATGCAGTTGTAAACGCTAATGTACTTGTTGCAACTGTTTTTTGACTTACCGCAAACTTTCCATTTGCAGCAATACTTTGTGCGAGGGTGGCATTAAGCCCCTTCTGGGCATTTGCTGCAGCAAGGTTACCTTCGGCAAGTGTTTGATAGAATGTACTAAGGCCTGCCTGAAGTCGCCTTAACTGAGCAAGTGCACCAGCCGTGTCAAAATCTATGCCTATATGAGCATTAACATCTGACACTTTTCATAACACCTCTTTATCGTTTATTTTTTACCAACGGTATTTAGAATATCGTTTGTGTCAACACCCTGTAGATTAACTCCAGATGCAGCGTCGACTAACTTATATACTGTTGGCAGATCGATATTTTCTTCTAATGCTTCACGATCATCAGCAAGTTCTGGCTTATATTGCTTAAGTGCAATTTGAACACAATCAAGTAATACGTCCATTGATTTATCATTGTCTTCGGCGACTTTTGTTAGATCCGCAAACCTTGTCATGAAAGGTCGTAGAAGCGAAATTTTTAGTGGTACCGCCTTTAATACTGTTCCGTCAATTAGTTTAATTTCTGATGGCTGAGTTTTATCTGCCATTATTCCTCCTTAAGTAAGTGAAATAATTATACCACAAACGACTTTATTTTTGAGTAAGATCTTCGTAGTCCAAACCGAGACCTATGCCAAAACCTGCCTTTTGAGCATTAACTCCCTGAAGGGCTGTTATATCATTAGGATTGTCTGTCTTACCTTTACTGAATACCCTGGCCTTCATTTCTTCCCAGGCGTTGCTGTTATCTTTTCCTACCTGCTTATCTAAGTCTACACCTTGCATAGCAGCCAAAAACTTTTTACTATCGTAGTCTAAATCTCTTTTTACGCTTAATGTTGCTAATATTTCTGGCATAGATAAAGAAGATTCTAAATCATCATAATCTTTCCAGATTCCCAACAGGAATAGTTCAGACTCTAGTTTTGCCAAGTCTAATGTTTCCCAAGTAGATCCGCTTTCTACTGCTTGATCTTTGACTGGTTCTTCTGAATTTTTATTTATTTTAATACCTGCAGCAATATACAATATTTTATAAATACTAGGTAAATCAATTTTGTCTTCCATCTCTTCTATTGTTTTTATAGATGGATAATATTGTTGCATGCTAACAAGAGCACATTTCGATAATGCCGTAATAGCCTCATCATCATTTGTTGCAAGTTTTACTTCTTCAAATACAAACATAAATTCTCTTAAATATTTTATTTTTAATGGTGTTAAAAAAACATCTGTTCCATCAATTAAAATAATATTGTCTGTATTATATATTTTTGTTGCCATTACTTAATTATAGCAAACAGAAAAGCCCAGCCTTTTCAAATATGACTGGGCCTTCTGTATTATTTAATTGTATTATGCTGGGATTGTACGATCTACGATCTTACCGTAAGAGCCATTGTCGTTTGGAAGCAAACGGAACGAAACTTCGAACATTGTTGCCTCATCACGCTTTGCTGATACTGTTACATTCTCAATTGAGAGTGCACGGTATGCAACGTAAACTCTTTCGATCTGGTCAGATGCTGCACAGTCTCCTGTTCCTGGACCAACTGCTACCAAACCACGCTCAACTGGACATTCGCCAATTTCACCTGCTGATAGATTAAGTGTTGGATTTCCTGAAACTGTCGATAGGTTTGAATCCTTGCTTGCAAGAGCAAACAAAAGATTTTCTAATGTTGACTCAGCGAATGTAGTATTTAGATTAACCTGCATGCCTTGCTTGAACAACTTAGCAACGTCAAGAACCTGATCTACAGAAACTTCACCGAAATCTGGCTGGAATTGAAGTTCCAAACCATTCATTGTGTAACCTACGTTACGGAACCCTTCTTCATCCTGAAGTGTTGACTTGTAGGATGTGCCTGGGATGTAGCCTGGAAGAACACCAGTCTCTGGGATTACACCGTCTTCATATGTGAAGAGCGCTGCTGCACCAACGATGATGTTATTGCTAGTACCACGTGTATATGCCATGTATTTCACCTCTTTATTTTTCTAGAAATTAAAAGGCGTGTTTCCTCATTGATAAGTATACAGCCTTTTTATTAAATTATTGATCGGTCTTGGTGGTACTCAAAGTCTATAATAATCTTATTTCCGCCATAAGTCCTGGCTGTACCGAAATCTATAATGTCCCTGACCTCTTCTAATTGATAGACCCTAAATCTGTGGAAATAGAACTTATTCTTCATGCCCTCAAATTCTTTATTTTTTGCCCAGTCGTTGATTTCTTGGGCAGATTCATCCTCTCTGTCCATCAGTCTTAATACTCTTTCTTGTACTCGCACCATATTTCCTATTACATCACTTTGTGTTGCATAAAAATAATAAAGCGCTTGTTCCTGTTTAATATGAGGAAATGGAGATCTACGCATACGAACAAGTCTATCCCATGTAGCCATAACACCAGCGTAGGCAAGTCTTTGTGGCTCATTAGTGCTTTCTGGAGTAATGGTAATCCAACTTTCAGTTAATTCATCTATGGATGCTGGACGTGATGGAAAAAATGGCACACCTATACCAGTATCTAAGCCAATCTTTTCTTTTAGATATTCATTAATCCATAGGATTGGTGTATTAAGTGTTGATATTGATTGAAGTTCTGTCATCTCATTGTACCTGCCTTAGCAACCCATTGATACCCTGTCTTAAGGCCAGCATATCTTCCACTTCGCTTTCCGTATCCAAGATTCTTTTTATAAACCGTTGGGTTGTTGAAATATCTTTTTAATCCGCTTGTTGTTAAAAATGATTGCTTAAAATATAAACTAAAAAAATTATTTATTGCCTTTTCAAATTGTCCCTGTGTATTTCCGCCTGGGTTTTGAACAACAACAGGGTTTGGAGTAAACACTTGTTCTCCATTAACATCAAATGCTAAAACATTTGCTTTCTTTGGCTTAATAGTAACTGCTGCACCTTGTTCCATAATTTCTGCTTTATTATAAAATGGAACGCTTGAACCATCTTTTACTGTTGTTGACTGTTTAAATTTAGAAGTAAATACTATCCCAACCTTATTTATAGAATAATCAATATCAAATAATCTTGCTTGAGGACTTCCTGTTTGATGCCACTCGTATATGTGATGTAATGTTTCTGGAGTAATTCTTGCATTTGAATCTATATATTGAGATGCCATCTCTGCTATCTCTGGAGCAAGGGCAGCGTACATAGCAGTTTTTCCTTGTTGTGTGCCGTCTAAAAATCCAAATGAATACTTCATAATGTTATCCATATCACGCTTAAACTTTGTAGAATTAACTCTTATTTTCATATATCTACCGCCTGATTTTCAGACCTTCTAATAACTAACTTATAGTATTCAACATTTCCAAATGGTCCAGCAAATGGGTCTTGAGTTGCTATTTCAAAAATAGTAGATTTTCCTGCACGTGGACCTGATGTTTCTGTGTATATTTCATTACAATTTTTATCTTTAATATTAGTAATTATGATATTTGTAATTGAGTTTCGTCCCTCAACACTTGACATTCTGATATCTGTTTTAACTCTTCCAAGTAATATTTTGTCTTGTGTAATATTAACATTTGGTGTTACTTCTTCTTTGAATGCTGTACCTGCGGGTGCAAATGAACAAGCAATGGTGCGATCTAATACCCATGTCTTTTTAACTTCGCCATAGACACCTTGCTCAACTATTGGATGATAAACATCTGCCTGCATAGGAAATGCGAAGTCTGGAGTTTCGCATATAGTCATTATAATACTCCTGGCTTAGTAATTGCCTTAATGTACTTGTCTAAAATTCTATCCACAATCATGTTGCCAGTACCAGACATCATGCCCTTATCAAATTGAATTCTAAATTGATCTGTATTGTATGCAGAAATATATCTTGTGTAATAGTCTAACTTTCCACACTTAATATCCTCAATAAGCATTTTTGATGCTACTTCTACATCTGCTGGAATTGCACGATATCCAACATCTAGAATAAATGTATAATCAAAACCTCTTGGAAAATCTGTTGGAGAATAAGCAACATAACCTAAATCTCCATGTGCTGTAGAAATTTTTGTTAAATCGTTTTCTCTTCTGTTTCGTTCTTCACCTGCAACGCTTTTATCAACTCTATATATTGCAGAGTTATCCAATAAAACTTTGTATTCAAAATCATAATCATCTGGGTTATCTACATCATATACTAAAATATTATTTTCATAAACTTTTAAAATTCTGTTAAAGTCATGCCAGACAGGGAAATAGTCTGCACCATTTCCAGTTGTGTTCATAACTAACTTATGGTTATAAAAACCATCACCAACATATGTATCAATAATTGATCTTGCAATAAGTTCGTACATTTTATACTGATTGATTTCAGTTGCTGTTTCGCCTAATTCTACTGGATCAACATAAGGTCTTACGATAGATAAATTGCTTTCATATAAAATGTGTTCGTGCTCTGTATCATAAAATCTAATTAAGAAGTCACGATCAAACTGTACCTTTTCAAGTGGTAATTGATAAACCAATTTACCATTTGCGTTTGAAAAAATATTTGATTCTTCAACTGAGTGATCCACCAAATCCTCAACATACACAATATACTCATAGTTTGCTATAGGCAAATCCCATGTTGTGATTAGAGGATAAGGTGGAACTCTCAATACTTCCATTTATCGACCAAACTCCTTGGCGACTTCTTCATCTGTAGCAAGACGAACGTGATTTCTTTCTAACCACTTGTCTGCTTGTTCTGGAGTTACAACGTTATAGCCACGATATACTTTTCCAACTCCTGGAAGGCTTACATTCTTTGTAGAATGAATTACAACCTTCTTCTTTGCAGGAGCAGCAGCAGGTGCTGGCTTACGCTCAACCTCAGTTGCACCAATAACACCATTGGCAACAGAACCCATTCCTTGGACCGTATTAGATCCTCGGCTTAAATCATTTGTAGTAATAACACCAGAATCCTTTGATTCCTCTGCTGCTGAAATCTTATACTTTTCCCAAGCAGATGGTTCGTTTGCTGGCGCTACCTCTTCTACATTTGTTTCTGGCATAGGAGCCTCGACAACTGGTTCTGAAACAACTGGTGTTTCTACTGGCGCTTCATTATTTAAATTATTTTCTTCCATTATTTAACCTCCTATGTGAACTATTATAACAGAATACTAAAAAGTAAGAGGGGGAGGAGATGTTTCCCCTACCCCCTCTCAAAGGTTACTGTTTACAGATTATGCATCTGCAGCAGCATCGGCCCAGACGATTGCATCTTCTTCTTCCCATTGAATACCAAAACGGACGAAGACGGTATACTCAATTGTATCCTTCTTTGCCTTGTATTCACGGTTTACAACGATGTCTCTCTGGAAGCCCCATACACGGTTCTGAGGGAATGTCAAATCGACA
>Ga0208784_1000230_pt1 | contig 29168 bp, 48 predicted proteins | sample DEB19_08_DNA_FD_184531 | JGI IMG/M metagenome (GOLD analysis project Ga0208784, IMG submission 184531) | Aqueous microbial communities from the Delaware River and Bay under freshwater to marine salinity gradient to study organic matter... | ecosystem: Environmental > Aquatic > Marine > Coastal ... | reverse complement strand
GCAGCAGCTAGCCGTGAGTTTGATAAACGGGCAAAGATTGCTGAATTGATGCTCAAAGAAGCGGATATTAAGAACAAGTCTAAGATTGTTGAGCTGCAAATGGAAAACAAACGGGCAAATATTCGCAAAACGGAAAATGATTTCTTAGATCAGCTAGCGGGAGAGTTGAAATGAATCTCGACGCAATGACTGATGAAGAAAAAATGGACGCTTTGGATAGAATCCAAGAGTCCATTCGTCAAAATAAAGAAATTCAGAAGCAAAAAATAGCGGCTAATGTAGATCTAGTTATTCAGGCGCTTAAAAAAATTGAATCTGATATTCAGAGTAAGTATGACGGCGTAACTGCGGCTATTGAAACGCGTGTAGCCAATATCAAAGACGGCCGCGATGGCCGTGATGGTATTGACGGTAAAAATGGACGTGATGGGCTACCTGGCAAAGATGGTTTGCCTGGTCCACGCGGCTTAGATGGTAAAGATGGCGTCAATGGGTTAGATGGCGTTGATGGAGTGTCCGTTGTAGACGCTCGCATCGACTTTGACGGGTCGTTAGTAATTTATCTATCTAGTGGACGCGAGATTAACGTAGGTGAAGTAGTGCCTATGGATCTTGCTGAACGAATAAAAGTTATTACTAATGGCGGTGGCACATCACAATCTGTTTTAGATACGCTGGCTAGTCTACAGACACAGATTAATAATATCTCTACAGGTAATATAACTAGCATTGCTTCCGCAGACGGAAGCGTAACTGTTACTAATGTATCTGGTGCAATAGATTTGTCCGTTGCTGTTGCTGCTTCCACTACTAATGTAATTGTTCAAGTACGTAATGTTACAGGCGCTACGCTTACTAAAGGTACTGTAGTCTATATTAACGGTGTTACAGGCCAAATTCCTACCGTTACTAAAGCCATTGCATCTGCCGATAGCACGTCCGCGCAGACTTTAGGTGTTATGTCTGCTGATTTGGCTAATAACTCTAATGGCTATGTAACCATTATTGGCTTAATCACTAACGTCAATACTTCCGCGTATACAGACGGAGAGCAGTTATATCTTAGCGGTACAACAGCAGGCGCGCTTACTGGTACTAAGCCTTACGCCCCTACTCATCTTGTTTATGTTGCCATTGTTGAATATGCGCATCCTACACAGGGTAAATTATTCATTAAAGTACAGAATGGATATGAGTTAGATGAGCTACATGATGTAGCGGCTCAAAACCCTAGCAACAATGACATAATTATTTATAATTCTACTAGTACGTTATGGGAAAAAAGTACCTTAACGGCAGGTACAAATATAAGTGTCACCAAAAATAGTACAACTACTACCATAGGCGTAACAGGTACATTGCCAATCGCTAATGGTGGCACAAATGCGACAAGTGCTCCGGCAGCAATGGCTAGTTTGATGGGTTTTACTTCAACTGCAACAGCAGCGGGTACAACCACATTAACCAATACTAGTAGCTACTATCAAGTCTTTACTGGCACAACAACTCAAACGATTGTATTGCCAGTCACAAGCACTCTGGTCACAGGTTGGACGTTCCACATTTGTAATAACAGCACAGGTGTTTTAACGGTCAATTCATCTGGCGGCAATTTACTTATATCAATTCCGGCAGGCACAACAGCAATGTGTACCTGTATTGGTACGGCATTAACAACTGCTGCGGATTGGGAAGCAGGTCTTACTGATTTTAGTACGGCAACAGGTACGGGTAGCGTAGTTTTGGCTACGTCACCAACACTGACTACACCAGTTTTTTCTTCTATTGTAAATACGGGAACGCTAACGCTTCCAACAAGCACAGATACATTAGTTGCTCGCGCTACAACGGATACGTTGACGAACAAACGCGTAACGCCTCGCGTAGTAACCACAACATCGAGTGCAACGCCAACAATTAATACAGATAACACCGATCAGTATGGCCTAACAGCGCAAACGGTAGATGTTACGTCGTTCACGACCAACTTGAGCGGTACGCCAACAGACGGTCAAAAGTTGTGGATTTATATTGTTGGAACTGCTGCTAGAGCAATTACCTGGGGTGCTTCATTTGAATCATCTACGGTAACTTTGCCAACTACTACAGTTACAACAAACCGTTTAGACGTTGGTTTTGTTTGGAATGCTGCTACGTCTAAGTGGCGTTGCGTTGCTACAGCGTAAGGATAGCTATGGCTACTTGTGCGGTTGTACAAATCTCTGATGGAGTAGTAATAAATAAAATTATTGCTGAGGTAACTGACCTTGCACCAGATGGTTGCCAATTAATTTTAATAGACAATGTGGTTTGCGATATCGGCTGGACGTGGAATGGCGCGACATTTATTCCGCAAGCAATGGAATTGAGCTAAATGGCAACTAAAACCGTATTACTTACGTCTGGCACAACGTGGACAGTTCCGGCTGACCTTGACACAACGCAGACAGTTACTGTTGTTGCTATCGCTGCTGGCGGTGGTGGCGCTAGGCCGACTACTGGTAGAAACTCAAGTGGTGGCGGGGGCGGTGCATGGTCATCATCCGCTATAACCGTAACTTCTGGCGCAACAGTTTTTTGCTCAATTGGTGCGGCTGGCACTGGTAGTACAACTGCTGGTACAGGTGGAACAGCAGGCGGTGATACTTGGATTAATAAAGCTGCGAACTCCGCACCCGCAAGTTCGACCAATGGTGCATTAGCAAAAGGCGGCGGCGGCGCTCCTACTAATAATTCCGTTGGTGCGGGTGGTTTATCTTCAGGCGGCATTGGAACTACTGTTTTTTCTGGTGGCGATAGCGGTGCTAGTAGTGGTAATAGCAATTCAGGTGCTGCCGGTGGCGGTGCGGCAGGATCATCTTTAGGTAATGGCTTTGCCGGTGCTTCAACTGCTGCAAATACTGCTTCTGGCGGTGGTGGTGGTGGTGGCGTTAAAAGCGCAGGAACAGCGGCAGCATCAGCATTAAACAGTAATGGCGGTGTAGGCGGTAACACTTTCAGTAATACAGCAGGTGGTGCTGGCGGCACAGGCAGTGCAACTGCCCCAACATCAGGAACAGCCGGTACAAATGGCGGCGGCGGCGGTGGTGGTGGTGGTAGTAACGGCGGGAGTACAACAGCAGGATCTGGTGGTACTGGTGGAGCAGGCTCAGAATATACAATAACCGCAGGTGGTACGGCCGGTTCTGGCGGTGGCGGCGGCGCAGGTGGCGGCGGCTCTAATATTGGCGGTGCTGGCGGTGCTGGTGGTGGATACGGTGGTGGCGGTGGTGGCGGTGCTGGTGGTGGTACAACTGGCAATGGCGGCAATGGTGGAGCAGGTGCAATTGTTATTACCTACACTGTTTTAGCTGCTAATACAGGTAACTTTTTCTTACTATTTAAATAAATGGATAAAGAACTTCAAAGATACTATGAGGATCGCTTCAGTATGATGGCGACTCAAGGATGGAAAGATTTAATGGATGATATTGATAATATGATTGCTCCATTAAACAATATATCCGCTATTCCAGGCGAAAAAGAATTACAATTTAAGAAAGGCGAGATGTCAATTTTGACATGGCTGAAAACCTTAAAACAGGCCAGCGAACTTGCTTACGAGGGTTTAAATGAAAAGAATTTATGAATTTGCCTGCGGGAGTGGGCAACGCATTGAACGGTTTGTTGATTATGAGACAACAACTGTTGAATGTAAATGCGGCGCTTCAGCCAACCGCATTATATCCGCGCCAAATTTTAACTTAGAAGGCTGGTCAGGAAATTTTCCAACTGCTTACGCAAAGTTTGAAAAAAGACACGTAGATAAGTTAAAATCGGAGCAAAAGGCGAACAGATAAGCAGAAATGCGCTGTTCATGTGTAATCCTGAGAACCAGTTATGGCAGGAAAAGGAACCCACAATATGATTATTGATAACGACCCAGAGTTGCCTAGTGAGTTAGAAGCTGAAGAACAGAAAATTGAGCAAGTTAACGAGATTCCTGATAGATATAGGGGCAAATCACTCGAAGACGTAATGAAGATGCACCAAGAAGCTGAGAAAGTCATTGGTCGTCAGGCTCAAGAAGTAGGTGAAGTCCGTAAGTTAGCGGACGAACTTATTAAGCAAAACCTCGCGTCGAAGCCACAATCTATTGAAAAGGACGAGCCAGAAGTAGATTTTTTTGAAGATCCACAGAAGGCAATTCGTAACACAATTGATAAACATCCGGATGTACTTGCCGCCCGTAAAGCTGGCATAGATTTCAAACGGATGCAAACGCAGCAAAGGTTAGCGCAAGAACATCCTGACTTTGGTCAGATTGTTCAGGATCAAGATTTTGTTGATTGGGTGAAATCATCCAATATTCGTCTTGGTTTGTATGCAAAAGCCGATGGTGAGTTTGATTACGATTCTGCTAATGAATTGCTGTCCACGTACAAACAACTTCGTGGTGTTAAGGCCAAACAAACTGAGCAGACTGGTGAAGTTACCAGAAAGCAAAATATGAAGGCTGCACAGGTTGATAGTGGTGGTACTGGGGAAAGTTCAAAACGTATTTACCGTCGGGCTGACCTAATTCGGCTGAAAATGAATGACCCAAACCGTTACGATGCCTTGTCTGATGAAATCATGCAGGCATACGCAGAGGGTCGCGTTAAATAACTTTTTAAGGAATACATCATGGCAACTGCATTTTCCCCTGCAAATAGTGTAACTACTACTACCGCAAATACGTTCATTCCAGAAATTTGGAGTGACGAAATTGTGGCGGCGTACAAAAAGAACCTGGTTCTTGCAAACGTCGTCATGAAAATGAACTTCCGTGGCAAGAAAGGTGATACCGTTCACGTTCCTGCCCCTACTCGCGGTGCTGCATCTGCTAAAGGCGCAACTAACGCCGTTACGTTGATCGCTGCAACTGAGACCGAAGTTCAGATCAGCATTAACAAGCACTACGAATACAGCCGTTTGATCGAAGACATCGTCGAAGCTCAAGCACTGAATTCGCTGCGTCAGTTCTATACCAGCGACGCTGGTTATGCTCTGGCTAAACAAGTTGATACCGATCTGGTTCAATTGGGTCGTGCATTTAACGGCGCTACCGTTGGTACTGATGACTATGCAACGTCGAATACAACCACCAAAGCCTATATCGGTGGTGACGGTACGACTGCTTACAACTCGACAACCTCTAACGCTTCGGCTCTGACCGACGCTGCCATCCGTCGTACTATTCAACGTCTGGATGACAACGACACGCCAATGGACGGCCGTTTCTTCATCATCCCACCATCAAGCCGTAACACGCTGATGGGCTTGGCTCGCTACACTGAGCAAGCATTCGTGGGCAATGGCGATGCGATCCGCAATGGTGAAATCGGCAACCTGTACGGTATCCCAGTGTTCGTGACTTCCAACGCCGACTTCGGTGCTGGCTCGTCTGGCGCTGACCGTATCTGCCTGATGGGTCATCGTGATTCGATGGTGTTGGTTGAGCAAATGGCAGTTCGCTCGCAGACTCAGTACAAACAAGAATACCTCGGTACTCTGTTTACTGCTGACACCCTGTACGGCGTGAAAGCCATGCGCACTGCGGCCACCACTGGCGCTGCCCTGTCGTCTTCGGCATTCGCATTGGCCGTCCCTGCCTAATTAACCTGCCCCTCTTAGGAGGGGCTTTAACCTATTAGGAGAGTAATATGGCTGCTGCTACTTCCGTAGTATCCCGTCGGGGTAACGACCAATTTCGCGGTATTTTTAGCGATACTTGGGTTGTAAAATGCACGCTGGACGCCGGTTCGCTGGTTGACGGTGCTGGTGAAACTGATACCATTGCCGTTCCTGGCGTGGCATTGGGTGATATGGTTCTCGGTTGTTCTACTGCTGTCGATGAAGTTGGTCTTATCGTCGAAGGTTATGTAAGTTCTGCCGGTGTTGTCTCGCTGCGTATTCAAAATGAGTCCGGTACTACTGTGGACTTGGCTTCCACAACTGTCCGCGTGGTTGTTGCGCGTATGGTGGTATAAAAGTTGGGGGCTTGCCCCCAATTTTTTGGAGATTATATGGCTACTTTTCGCTGCGTCGTAAGCGGTACATTGATAACCTTTACCCATCAGCATGATATTGATGCTATGCGTGGGCATGAAGGTTATGTTCGTCTGGACGAACCAGAAGAAAAAGTAAGCGAAATTCGTAAAGATACCGCATTTGCTGCGCCACAAAAACGTCCAGGACGCCCACGAAAGATTCAACATGTCTGATATTGACCCACGCGAATTCGGTAAACTAGAAGCACAAGTACAAGCATTGCAGGCTGAAGTACATTCTATGAGTGCCGATGTTAAGTCGCTGCTGGCCTTGGCTAACAAATCCAAAGGTGGATTTTGGGGCGGCATGATGGTAGCGTCTGCTGCGGGTGGTGTATTTACTTTTTTTGTGGATAGACTTTTTCGATGAAAAATCTATTATCTGGTGATGTTTGTCCTGTCGCTACGCAAGACGTAAAGACCAATCTTAAAAATCGCAACAATGCGTTTAAGAATTTTGGTTATGGACCACCAAATCCAGATGAGACAAATACTGCATTTTGGCTAAAAAAAGCCACGATGTACAATGCGCCTACGGATACGGTAAAAGGTATGCGTTGTGGTAACTGCGCTGCTTTTATACAAGCGCCAAAAATGATGAAGTGTATTAAAGATGGGCTGGAAAAAGATGAGGAAGGTTTATCCTACGACGACCAATTTATCAAAGCAGCTAATCTAGGCTATTGCGACTTGTTTCAATTTACCTGCGCTGCTGCAAGAACTTGTGATGCGTGGAAATCTGGTGGTCCTATAACTAAGGATTAAGCATGAAAAAATCGGCTAAAATCGGCAAAGTAATGGGTGAATACAAAGAAGGTACGCTGCATTCTGGCAAAGGTGGACCAGTGGTTAAATCACGCAAACAGGCTATCGCTATTGCTATGTCTGAGGCTAAGATGCCTATGCGCGGGCAACGTACAGCTAAAGCTAAGAAAAAATGATTAAGCGCGGCAAAGAAGAATTCGCAGGCTATAACAAGCCAAAGAAAACACCTTCTCACCCTACTAAAAGTCATGCCGTATTGGCTAAAAGTGGTGATGAAGTTAAATTGATTCGCTTTGGTCAACAAGGCGTATATGGTAGTCCTGACGGCAATAAACGCAATGAAGCGTTTAAAGCGCGCCACGCTGCTAACATAGCAAAAGGTAAAATGTCTGCCGCATTTTGGGCAAACAAAGTTAAGTGGTAAGTTTATCTACAGGCTTCTTCCCACTCGGGGTAGGCAAAAGCTATATCTAATAGGGCAAAGAAATGACCTTTCTTGATATGGTTAATGATGTGCTTGTGCGTTTACGCGAGCCTATTGTCATTACTACTTCCGATACTCCTTATTCAAGTCTCATAGCCTCGATGGTTAGGGATGCAAAAGTACAGGTAGAAGATGCGTTTTCATGGAACGCACTTGGTACATATTCCGTAGTAAATACTGTGCCTGGAGTTTCCGAATATATATTAGAAAATATCGGATCAAAGTTTCAGATAACAGACGCTATAAATGCTACGTCAAACCTTGGCTTAGTACAGATACCATTCGCAACAATGAATAGGTACTTAAATTTTAGCGCATCTGCAACAGTACAAGGTATTCCACAGTTCTATAACATTGATGGCCTTGATCCGTATTCAACTTTTTACGACGTAAAATTTAACGTCTATCCAATACCAGACGCGGTGTATTCCCTTAGATTTTCTCTTATAGCCCCGCAGGCTGATTTTGCGAATGATTACATTGTTCCATTAGTTCCTAGTAAATTGATTGTTCAAAACGCGTATGCGCGTGCTTTGGTTGAGCGGGGCGAAGATGGCGGCCTAAATTCATCAGAAGCGTACGCGTTGTATAAATCAATGCTAGCTGACTATATTGCTTTAGAAGCTACGCGCACTCCAGAAAATATGGAGTTTATTGCGGTATGAGCCAGCCAATTGAAATTTCTAGCATTTCAGCGCCAGGTTTTTATGGGCTGAATACGCAGGATTCGCCATTAGATTTGGCGGCTGGCTTTGCTCTTACCGCAATGAATTGCGTTATTGATCGTTATGGACGTATTGGCGCTCGTAAGGGGTGGGAAAAAGTAAATTCTGCGGTAGGCGCAGCGTCAGGCATAGATATTGAAGTAATACATGAGCTAATTCAAGCTAACGGTACTCTTACAATTTTATTTGCAGGTGGTACTAAGCTATTTAAGTTAGATACTAGCAACGCCGTAGTACAGCTCACTTACGGGGGCGGCGGTACTGCCCCAGTTATAACGGCTAATAATTGGCATTGCGCATCACTTAACGGTATTACATACTTCTTTCAGATAGGGCATGATCCGCTTATCTATGATCCTGCGGTAAGCACTACTACTTATCGCCGCGTATCTGAAAAGACAGGCTATGTAGCTACAGTTCAAAACTGTAATGTCTGCATTTCAGCTTATGGTCGCTTATGGGCTGCTAACACCTCCACTGTTAACAATACCGTTTATTTCTCTGATCTCCTAGCTGGACACATTTGGACAACGGGTACGTCGGGATCTTTAAATCTAGCTAATGTATGGCCTAATGGTCCTGATGAAGTTATTGGATTAGCCGCGCATAACAACTATTTGTTCATATTTGGTAAGCGTCAAATTCTTGTCTATAGCGGAGCTACAACTCCAGCTACTATGACGCTAGCAGATACAGTAGGGGGTATTGGATGTATCGCGCGCGATTCAATTCAAAATACGAATACTGATGTAGTATTTTTATCAAATAGCGGTGTTCGGTCTGTTTTGCGCACTATTCAAGAAAAATCTGCTCCATTCCGCGACCTTAGTAAAAATGTCCGCGATGATCTGATGCGGTATGTATCTGCTGAAATCTTAAGTGATGTAAAAGCGGTATATTCCGAAAAAGACGCGATGTATATTTTGGCGCTGCCAGTGTCAAAAATTTCATACGTATTTGATACCCGTGGTTCGTTACAAGATGGATCTTCACGGGTTACCACATGGGATACCATTAATCCAAAGGCTTTACTATCGCGTAGAAACGGCGATTTATTGTTTGGCAAGACTGGCTATATAGGCAAATACGGATCATATTTAGACAATACGTCTTCCTATCGCCTTAGCTATTTTACAAATCATGCTGATCTAGGCGATCAAAACATAACCTCTTTACTTAAAAAAATAACTATTGTTGTTATTGGTGGATCAAATCAGTATGTAACGATTAAATGGGGTTTTGACTTTAGCACCAATTATGTTTCGCAAAACGTAAAAATTCCTGCACAATTAGTAGCAGAGTATGGCATAGCAGAATATGGCAGTAATAGCACCGTTATCGCAGAATATGCGGGTGGCATATCACTTAACACTTTGCATGTAAATGCTTCTGGATCTGGAAAGATCGTGCAAACAGGATATGAAGCGGATGTGAACGCATTTGCTATATCCATTCAGAAAATTGAAATACAAGCCAAACATGGCAAGATAAATTAAGGATTGATATGACAGACTACGTAAAATCCACTGATTTTGCTGCTAAAGATGCTCTTACATCTGGTAACCCATCTAAAATTGTTAGAGGTACTGAGATTGATACGGAGTTCAATAACATTGCTATTGCTATTGCGTCTAAGCTAGAAACAGTTAGCGGCGGTACAGTAGTTGGACCCGCATCATCAACAAATAACGCGCTCACTAGATACAATGGAACAACAGGCAATCTATTAAAGGATAGCCCCGCTATTCTTAGCGATGCTGGCGCGTTATCCGGCGTTACTATGTCTGCTGCGGTAATTACATCAGGTACGCTTGCTGAAGCTAGGCTTCCTACTACTTTTACCACTACTAAAACTTTTACAGGCACTGTCGGAATTGGTGCAGCTAATCCGTCTGGTGGTAATTGGAATCTTTACTGTAAAAATCTTACGACTAACCCTGGCGCAGTATTTTTTAACGATGACACTACTGCATGGGCGCAAATTAACGTAGTTGCCACAGGTAAAACGCAATTAATCTTATTTCAAAAGTCTGCTACCTCTAGCGTTACTGGTACAAAGACTGACGTTGGATCTATCACAACATCAGGTTCCTCCACGTCATTTAATACCTCATCTGACTACCGGCTAAAAACAAATATTACGCCTATGACGGGGGCTATCGCTCGCATAAAGAATTTAGCTCCTGTTCGGTTTAACTGGATAGCAGAGCCTGAATTAGCGGCGGTAGATGGGTTCATTGCGCATGAAGTAGCCGATGTTGTACCAGAAGCAATTAGCGGAAGTAAAGACGCGGTTTATCCTGACGGAAAAATTAAGCCACAAGGAATTGACCAAGCTAAACTAGTGCCATTACTAGTTGCTGCGTTGCAAGAAGCTATTGCACGTATTGAAGCATTGGAAGCAGCATGAACGTAGATAAGGCGCTAGTAGAAATTGGCGGCGACGTTACTCATCATTTTTCGGATGGGTTGTACGCTAAAGAATTCTTTGTGCCAAAAGATGCTGCTGTGATGAAGCATACCCATGATTTTAGCCACTTGTCTATTCTTGCTAAAGGTAGGGTTGTAGTAAAGAAAGGCGATAGCCTTGAGATCATTGAAGCGCCTGCGTGCATAGAAATTAAAGCGGGTATTGAACACGGTATTAAAGCTATTACAGACTGCGTTTGGTTTTGCATTCATGCTACGGATGAAAAAGATCCTAATAAAGCAGACGCTATTTTAATAAAAGGAAATTGATATGCCAATCATGGGCGCAATTATCGGCGGCGGTTTAGGGTTAATTGGCAGCAGCATGTCTGCTGGCTCTGCTAGAGACGCCGCAGAAGCAGACGCGCGAGCGCGAATAGAAGCCGCACGTATTGCAGCCGAAGAAGCGCGTTTTAGACCAGTAGGTATTACATCGCGTTTTGGCAAAAGTACGTTTGAGTTTGGCATACCAGGCGTTACCGCACCTACTATTGACCAATTCAAGACACGCGAACAGCAATTAGCTGACGCGATGAAAGATTATCGCCCTTCGTCTCAATATTACGCTCCAGGAATTAATGGGGCTGGTGGAGCGCCTACACTTTCTCAATTTAAAACCCCTGAAGAACAGTTAGCTGAAGCGACGAAAGCGTATGAATCGCGGTTATCAAGCGAAGGTCGTTTAATTGGGGCTGGATATGAATTAAGTCCAGAAATGAAAGCCTTGCAAGACCGTTTAATGGGTCTTACTACGCAAGGTCTTACTGACGCAGAAGGTGCGGCGGCTCGATATCAGCCTTTACGTGAAGCAGGGCAAAGTTTATTTGATCTTGGTAAGCAATACTTAGCTCAAAGTCCAGAAGAAGTTGCGGCTAAATATATGGCGCAACAGCAAAGTCTTTTAGCCCCTAGCCGCGAACGTCAATATGCTGGCCTGCAAAACCAGTTATTTAATACTGGGCGCGCTGGATTAGCAGTCGGTGGAACAGGAGAGCGACCAGATGGTACAGCCGGTTTAGCTGCGGCTAATCCTGAGATGGAAGCATATTACAACGCGCTGGCGCAACAAAACGCTACGCTTGCAAGCGAAGCACAAAAACGAGGGCAGGAAAATCTTGCTTTTGGTACGACGTTGTACAACACTGGTGCGGGTTTACTAGGTGGCTACGATACGGGCGTTACAGGTGCTCTGTCTCCATTCAGTTCCTATTTAAGCGGTGCTACTGGACTTGAGTCATTAGGCCAGCAACCGCTTACATTAGGTTCGGAATTAGGTGGACGTGCAGCCACAGCAGGCGGTAATGTAGGAAATTATTTGATGACTGGAGGTACTGGGGCTGCTGCTGCTATAGCTCGTACTGCTGGACTTAATCCAACGGCTGACTTTATATCCGGTTTATCGTCTAATAAACAACTAACTGGTGAATTAGGTGGATATTTAAGAGGACTTTTTGGTGGTGGTAGTTCTACTTCTGCTTTTATACCGTAAGGAACAATCATGGCACAAAGCGAAATTCTAGGGTTGTTCACGACGCCTGAGCAGTATCAACAAATGCAGCAAATGCAGCAACAGCAAATGGCTGCTGATTATGCTGCCCGTAGTCCCGAGCAACAAATTCGTTATGGTGCGTACTCTGCTGGTCAACAGTTTGGCGGCGGTTTAGCAGGCGCGTTAGGCGCGCAAGACCCGCAGCTAAAAATCATTGCGCAACGTCAGGCGTTGTCTAAACAAATCGACCCTGCTGATCCTGAGTCGATTATGAAAGCCGCTAACATTGCTGCACAAAGTGGCGATCAGCAGTTTGCTATGACGTTAGCAGAGTACGCACGTAAAGCGCAAAGTGAAATGGCTTTGGCTACACAACGTGGGCAAGAAAAACTTACGCCTGAAGATCGTAACGCTAAGGCATACGCACTTACTAAAGGTTTTCCTGGTAGTGAAGAATACGCTAACGCGTATCAAGAAAGGTTAACCGCACTTACTGTAAAAGGTAAAGAAGATAAAACGCCTGAATGGAGACAAAAACAGGAAGAATTATTTTTACGTAAAGGGCAACTTCGCACGTTAAAGAAAAATGCGCCAGACGATCCATTTATAAAAGATTTGGAAGACGAAATCAGACGGCTAGAAGGTGGCGCTGAAAAAACACCTACGTTTGGCGCTGAAAGAGAAGCTAAAGCTAGAAGTGAATTTGGAAAACCGTTTAACGAATTAACGCAACCACAACAAAAAGAAGTTGAAAAACTTGTTGAGGCTCGACAAACGGCTACGACGCCTAAAACTACAATTACCAATGTATTGCCAGGTCAAAAAGCATTGGTAGACATCCCTAAGTTTAGGCGCGATGTTCAGCAAACTATTGACCCGCAAATTAAAACTGTTACGGCAGCGGATCAGGCATTGCAAGCTATCAATGATTCGTTAGCTACTAACAACTTCGCGTCGTTCCGTGCTGGACAGACGCAATTTGCGCGGGCTATTTCTGGTTCAGGCGATTTAAGTCAAAAAGAACTTAAAGCAGCGGGTGCTGACCCTTCACTGTTAGGGGGGACTGCGGATTACATTTCCAGTTTGTTTACTGGAACGCCTACCCCAGATACGCAGAAAAAGATTCGCGCTACGTTACTAGCTATTAAAAAGGTTGCTACCGCAAAAGCTAACGCTGAATTGATGCAGCAGCGTAAACTTGCGGAACGGGCTAAATATTCGCCAGAGGATATTGACGCTGCGCTTAACTTTCCTGAGTTTAGCGCCCCCGCTGTTTCCATCCCTAAAGGTAAAACAGTTACGCGTACGCTTAAAAGCGGAAAAGTTGTCACAGTTGAGGAATAATAATGCCGACCTATACCATTGATGGAAAGCGGTACACTAGCGATACGCCGTTGTCAGACGCGGAATTGGAAGAACTATCGGGGGGTGCTCCTGCTGGTGATTATAGAGCCGAAGCAGCGCGTAAAGGGTTAGCTGGTACGGCAGGTACAACGGCTGGCGTTGGGCGTGTTATTTCTGATTTACTTACTAGTGCTAACATAAATCCAATTACACTTGCATCGCGTACTGCTGGTTTGCCTGCGGAAGCGCCTAGTGTATCTATTCTTGAATCATTTAGAAAAGGTCGTTCTGCGGTTTATGATCCTTTAATGAGTTTGTTTGGTTCTACTGGCGCGCAACCACAAACAGGCGGAGAACGCTTAGTAGCAGGTGGCATTGAAGCAGCTACCTCGCCTGAAAGTTACTTATTTCCTCCATTAGCAGGTATTCGCCGAATGGGGCCTGCTGCTCAAGCATTGTTGCGTCCTTCTGAACAAGCGGTGGTTGGCGCTGGTGCTGAAGGCGGTGGACAAGCCGGTGAGTATGCAGGGGGTAAATTTGGTTATCCAGGTACAGGCAGATTTGTCGGCTCTTTAGTAGGTGGAGCAGGCACAGCCTACGGTACAGGAACGGCGCTTAAAACAGGCGCGTTAGTTAACAAGGCTGTGGACTATGCTAAGAATAAAGTTGGCGTTTTAACTGGGGTAGAGCCTAAAGATGAACTATTGCGCGATGTAAATTCGCGTATCAATAATATCTTTATTGCTGCTGGCGCTGCTGACCCTAATTTTATCGACACACTTGAAAAAGCAGTTAAGGCACAACAAAGCGTGTCGCTCAAAGCGCCTGGTGCTCCGGCAGTTGAAATGCCGCTTAGTTCGTTGCTGGCTAACAATCCGGTTATCAATAACTTTATTCAAAACTTGTCTTCGCGCGATCCTGTATTTCGCGCGCAGTACGGCGCGCAATTTGAACAAGCTAAACAAGCATTAGCGCAAAATCAAATTCGTTTGTTTGGCGACCCAACAAAAGTTAAGCTAGAAGTAACCCCAATTAATTTGGCTAAGGTACAAGAACGTAAACTTCGTTCGTTAGATGAACAGATTGCGGACGCGTACAACAAACAAGAAGTTGATCCAAATGTGTTTGGTCAACGAGTGTCTACTTTGCTTGCTAAGAAAGAAGAAGACGCACGTAAAACAACTAGCCCGTTGTACACCGAAGCGTTTACGATTGCTAAAGACAAAGGCGTAACGCTTCCTGAAGCGGCGGTGGACGACATTTACAACTATGTTGTTGCGTCCAAAGATGCCGACGTATTTCGCACGTTTAAGCCTATTTTTAATAAGGTAGAGCGCGTATTCAAGCCAAGCGTCACGCCACCTAGCTCCATTCTTACGGCAGGCGGTAAGCCAATGACAGAAGGCGGCGCTCGATTTTCAGCGGCTACAGTTGAAGATTTGGATTCGCTCAAACGCGAGATTAATTCAGCTTTGCGTAAAACCAATACTGACTCTGAAATTCGTTTATTGTCAGATCTTAAATCCCGCGTAGCAAGTCATATTGATAGCCTTGATCCTGATTTTGTAACGGCGTATAAAAACGCAGACAAAGCGTATCTGGAAAAAGTTGGTTTGCCGTTTAATAGCGCCACGTTAAAAAACGTAGACCGTAAAAAGTTTGTCGAGCAAATTGCGCCAGCCATTATTGGTAATAAGTCTAACGTCTTAGATTTTGTAAACGCAACAGGTGAAGAAGGCGTCAAAGTTGTACGTGATGCGTTTTACGATAGCTTTAGTAAAGCCGCATTAAAGAATGACGTAATTGACCCCAAGGCGGCTAACAAATGGCTGGCTAAAAATTCTAGCGCCATGTCATTAGTACCAGGGTTGACCGATGAGTTGCGCGGTTCGGTCAATAATGTGCAGGCGCTATTAGCTAAACGTAATACGCTTAATTCTGAATTTGAACGAGTAGCGGGCGAGCAAATAGTTAGAAAAGAAGGTTTAACTAACCCGCAAGAGTTAGTCAATCGTATGTACGGCGACGTTAAGTTTACCAATAAGTTCATGAGCCAATATGGCGCAGACAAAGACGCGGTAAACGCTGCTAGATCATTTATGTTGCAAGATATTGTTAATTCAGGCGATCCCGTAGCTTTATTAACTGACCGTAACAAAGCTGCGGTTTTTAACCGCGTGTTCGGTCCTACTTACGCGCAAAAAGTTGCTGACTTTGCGACCGTATCAAATCGTTTGCAAAAAGATTTGACTGACGTGTCATTTAGGGGTGAAACCGTACCAAAAACGCCTATTGAGCAATTAACAGGCGTGCCACCAGAGCAAATTATTTCGCGTATTTATAACCCTGTATCTGGCCCTGTCTATGCTATGACTTCTTTGTTCAGTAAATATTGGGCAAATGCTGCGGCTAAAGGTACGGAAGAAAAGTTAAAGGCGCTGCTGCTAAACCCTAACGACGCGCTTAAAGTATTTCAAGCTGTTGAATCACAAACCAAAAAGTTTGACCCTAAGAAAATTGAAGACGCGGTTGCCATAGGTAAAAAATATGGCATTCAATGGATTAATGATGCGGTAAACGATCTTCAGTCTGGCGCGGCACGCGGCGCGATACAGGGTATGGAGCAGTAAAATTCCTCTAGCTATCCTAATGGCTGCGAATTCAGCCATTGCGGCAGCAAAGGCGGGATGTAAGCTGTACAGAGATATTAAAGGTACGGCAGGCGAAGTAAAAGATGTACTGGACGATTTAAAAAAGCAGTTCCATTCAAAACCACGAACTGCTGCTGAAAAAGTCCAGTACAACGCTGAAGTACAACGCGTGCAAACAGTAGCAAAGACTGATCCGAATGACGCTATTTCCCAGGTCGGTGAAAACTTGGGTAAGTTCTTTGACGCAATGGATCAAGTTGAGCAAATATTTTGGGTTGAAGAAAATAGCGCCAAGAAGGTTTACTCAGGTAATGAGTCGTTAAGTAAACGTGCGTTACAGCGAGTTTTAATCAGGACTCGACTTGACCAAATGCAAGAGGAAATTCGGGAAGAAATGGTATACCGATCCCCACCTGAGATGAAAGATGTGTGGACGCGCTTTGAAGCTATGCGAGCGCAGATTATGGAGGAACAGCGTGAAGCGCAAGAATCTCGACTGCGGCAGCAGCAAATATCCGCGTGGAAACGCAAGCAAATGATCGCGGAACTCAAGGAGCAAGCAACATGGATTGGCGCAGTCCTTTTCGTCGTAGCATGGATGGCCTTCGTGTTCGTGTACCTAAGAACGACGGAAACGTACCGTGGGCTTTACTAATTTGTTTGCTGACAATGTCGCTTGTGTTTGTCATCGCAATTCCTGTATTGGGTTTTATGTATATGGATATGAATAACGCAACAGTCGCAGCAGTGCGCGAAATTCGTAAGATGCGAGCTATACAAAAAGAACATGAGTTAGAAAGGGCTCAGCACAATGATAATAAGTGAATCGCAGCTACGACAAATGTTGCCGCGCAATAAATATGTTACTCATTGGCATCACGCGCTATCTGTACTACTGCCTGACTACGATATCAATACCGCAGACCGTATAGCCGCATTTGTAGCGCAATGCGCGCATGAATCCGGCGGCTTTGAAGTTCTGAAAGAAAACCTCAATTACAAACCACTTGCGCTTCGCAGATTGTTTCACAAATACTTTCCCACTGATGAACTCGCAAACCAATACTGCGCAAAGCCCAACAAACAAGAAGCCATTGCGAACCGCATCTACGCTAATCGTATGGGCAATGGTGATGAGTCTAGCGGTGATGGCTTCCGCTTTTGTGGCCGTGGTCTTATCCAACTCACAGGCCGTAGCAATTACCAGTCATTCGCAGACAGTCTTGAGATGAGCATCAACGACGTGCCAGAGTACCTGGCGACGTTTGAGGGTGCGGCGCAAAGCGCATGTTGGTTTTGGGAGACGAATAAATTAAACAGATTTGCTGACGCGAACGATATTAAGGGTTTAACGCGCGCGATCAATGGTGGCTTTATTGGACTTGAGGATAGGATACATCACTATGAATTGGCTAAAGCTATTATGCGTGGTTAGTCTGTTAGCAGGCTGCGAAGATAGATTTCGCTACCCTTGCCAAGACCCAAAAAATTGGAATAAGCAGGAATGCCAGCGCCCGCAATGCGCGATTAATGGCGTTTGTCCTGACATGTTAGTTACCCCTGATGAATTGAAAACGGAGAAATAACATGCCAGAATCAGAAAAAATGGACGCAATGCTTAAGTTGATTATTGGCGCTACGTTTTGTTTAGTAGTTCTTTTGATCGTATCTTTGATTCTTTACTCGCTGGTGTTTGTACCGCAGCCAATGAACGGCATCGCTCCTGCTGACAAGCAGTTTTTCCTGATCTTGTCGGATATGAGCAAGTACATTCTTGGCTCACTAGCGACGTTGTTAGCGATCAAGGGCAAAGAAGCATTTGTACCGCCAGGATTATCTACGGCTAAAGAACGCGATGCTACGCCTCCTACACTTACACCTACACCTACAGTACCGCGCGCTCCCTTACGTTCTGAACCTGAGTTAAGTACGCCTACTGTTACTGGATTTGCTGGTAAACCAGCCCCACCACCTGCACCTCAACCGGAGATTGACTGATATGAAGAAACTTATCGCGCTACTTTGCCTGATCTCGTTTAACGCCTACGCCGGTGGCGAGATGAAGAAAGTCTGCCACATGGAAGGCAAGAAAGAAGTCTGCAAGACGATCAAAGTCCACAAGAAACTAGAAGGCACGAAAGTACCGCCAAAATGAACCCGTGGCTAATCGTCGGGTTTGTAGTGGCCGTTTGCGGCGCTTTTGGCACTGGCTATTGGCGTGGCGATACGGCTGGTCAGGCTAAAATCCAGCAAGAATGGGATAAAGAAAAGGCTATTCAATACGCCGAGTATGCCAAAGGCCAGGCCGCAGCGCGGGAAAAAGAACAGGCGCTACAAGCTAACGCAGACACGTTACGACAGGAGAAAGATCGTGAGATTAAGAATATTAGCGCTCGCGCTGCCGCTTTGTCTAACAGCCTGCGCAACAGGCCGGAGCGCCCCACCAATAGCGGTGGAGTGTCCGAAACCGCCAGTGCTGGATCACATAGTTGTACCGGAGCAGAACTCTCTCGACAGGATGCAGAATTTCTTATCGGGGAAGCTGCCCGAGCCGACGAATATCGCGCCGCCCTCAAGCAATGCTATACCCAGTACCAAGCCTTGATGCCTTCTCCTTGATACTACGTGGGATCTTCGGCTTAGGACACCATCCTATACAGTCGTCTGTCCAATTGCCTACGATCAATACGCCGCCAGGATTTAGTAGTAGTAAGCTAACTGCCCTTGGTGGCGGTTCTATTTCTGGATCTCGGAAATAAAGCTCATCAGTTGTTATCTGTTTCATTCCGAATTTCTCTTGTTAAATACCACTGCGCCTTCTGTAAATCTTCAAGCCTATTTCCTTTTTTACCCGCACGGCTGACGTATTTGATGACATTGCCAAGATTGTACCCAAGTTGCTTGGCTTCAATAAAGTCAATCGTTTCAATGCCGCCGTCAGTATAGTGTGCGGGCTGGTTTACTACGTCCATTCTTGTCTCCTACGATAATCCGTTGATCGGCAGGTACGCCTTTGCTTGCATCGGATACAAATCTAGCCATCGAGTAGTCACGGCAAATTAGCAGCACAAGTCCTTGGTCGTTTAAGACTGTGTACGTCCTATCTAATCCGTCATTAAGCAGAACCATGTAGTACGTTGGTCAGTGCTATCATTTTCTTCTTGCTACGATACCGCTGTGTACGCTCGGCATCCGTCATCCTTGCCCGTGGTTTGTCCTCCCCGTTGCCGAACTTATATACCTGCGTGCAATCCCGCCCCTTCACGTCCTTTTCCCACGCGCATATATGTACTAGCTTGTATCGCTTAAAGCATCGCATCAAGCGCTGCGCTGTCACTAGATGGATGCCCGTTTCTTCTACTAAGTCGTGCGTGGTACACGGCTCACGGGTCAGCATCACGAAGATTTGCGCGTACATGTTCTGGTTTAGCTTTCTTTGTTCAGCCATTGTTTTTTCCTTACAGTATAATTAATTTACTAGGTTGTCCTTTGGTCTGGCGGCCTAGCGGTCATAGGGAAACCGGTCTGAGGTTAGGCCGTTAGTACCCGTTCTTCTTCTTTGTTTTATCTAACATCGCACGCAGCTTGCCTTCAAAGTCTGAGGATGTCGCAGGCCACACAAACTTACGTTGGTCTATCGTCATGTCATTCCCATACATCATCGCTTTAACAAGTTTTGGTGTCATCGCTGTGTATTGTTTTGGGTTCGGCTCGTCTGGGCAGATCGTGATTGTGTACGGTAACTTAGCCATTGTTCTTCTCCTTTATTTTTCCTCTTGCCCATATTGCACCACTAAAAAACGATTCATCAAATACATGATGGTTGGCTTCGTTGCGTATCTCATCATACGTCAGCCCCTGCCATTCGCGCTGTGGTGGGGAGGTGTAGAGTGGTGTCACAGGCCAGCCCTTTTCTTTCCAACGCTCTGACATTTTCTTACTGTATGTAGTCGCTGATTTATCTTCCCTGTGGTCTTCAGTAAACCACGCCACCGGCTCCTGCTCTGGCTGCGCTAGTCGAGCTTCGAGTTCTTCAATACGCTTCGCCATGCGCTGTTGCTCCTCAACCATGACTGCCATTGCGTCCCAATCTGGATTAAAGTCGTTCTCAGGCTGCGCTATTCTGGCGCGTAGTGCTTCGATTGCACGAAAACGCTTGAAATTCTCTGGTGTTTCCGGCCATGCTTGTAAACTTTCTAACGCATCCAGCGCATCTTGCATTACTTCTTTATCAGTCATGTCGGCTTCCTTTCCCCTGTTTCAAACGCCTCTCTATTGTCTGCGCTGTTGTGCGTGACTAAGTTCAACTCCTCGTCAACTCGCGGGTTACACCAGCACGTCGCTTCTTCTGCGTGTTCTCGAAGATCGTTTAACGGAACCACATGAGTTGAAGCCCCGTTCTTCTGCATTATGTTTGTCCATACTTGCCATGTCATGTGTTCTTCTCCCTTAATTTGGCTTCGATGGCTCGGGTATATCTCCAACTTCAAAATGTTCAGCAATAAATTTTCTAACCGTAATTGCACCCGATGCCTCAACATCACAACCATGAGTCACAAAACTCATCTCCGTAACCTCACACATACGCATACATTCCAGCACAATCAACTCGGCGAACCGTTCAATAAACTTTGTCTGCTCTTCCCAAGAATCGCTTTTGGTTGTTTTAGCAGCCTGCTCCCAAAGTTGTTTAATTTGTTCGTTCATGTCGGCTTCCTTCCTTCTTCGTATTCTTCGCGCCCATCCATGCTTCTGTGTACGTACAAGTCATACTCCTCGTCGTACTCCGGTCTGCACCAGCAAAATGCACCTTTATCAGTTTCATGTTCGCGCAAATCGTTTAGCGGGTAAGTGTGCATTGTCATCCGTTCTTCTCCTTTAGCTTGGCTTCTATGGCGCGGGCAAACTTCTTAATGTCCAAAGGCACAGTCCAGTCTACTAAGTGCCGTAGCTTATTCATGTCCTCATCAGTCAGCCCAACCCATTCGCGCTGTGGTGGGGCGGTGTAGAGAGGCAAAAATTCACCATCATCAGCGTCCGGTGGGCAAGTATCAAACAATGTTCCAGTGATGCTATACATCCACCCTACCGGAACCAATGGCTTTCCGGAACCAACAAAGTTTTCCATGTTTATTATTTTTAGTTCAGGCTTCACGTTCTCACGCTTGCACCCTGATTTCTTGCAGAACCCGCCGCAACTTGAACATTGTCTATCAGTCATACCTGCCCCCTTGCTCGGAGAGTTTTAGATAAATTATCCCGCCACGGCTCATCAAATTGCCGCACATAATCTTGCTCTATAAACTTCGCACACGCCTCACGCTCCGCTGCTGCGACTAATTCAGCAAAGCGTTCAAGCAAATCTAAAAGCGATCCGCTTGTATAAGTCATACCCAATGAGTTCGACTCAAACCCCGCCTCTCGCGCCATGCGGATAATGTCATCTCGTGTCATCGTGCCATCTCCTCGATCTTTTCAATCGGCAGTTTGGTCTGTTTGTGTATCTCAAGTACCAGCTTGGCAGTTATACGCACAGCGCCGCTACGTATTCTGCTTATCAATGGACTGTGTGAATTTAGTACGCGTGCCAGTTCTGAATCACTCTTGATGCCATACATCTCCCTTAGGTAATCAAACAGTTTATGTGGCGTCTCAACTGTCCAACGTCCATCTGTACCTTTTTTTCTCATAGCAACTCCCTTATTTCTTCAATGGTCATATCAGTTGCATCGTAAATAGCCAAAATCATAGTCGGTCCAACTTTATGTTCCCCGCTACGAATTCTGCTAAGGGATGACGCTGGTGCATTAATCGCTTCTGCTATCTTTGCATCGTTCTTAAAGCCGCGTTCTAATATTAAGTGATCAAATAATTTATGCGGATTTTTTCTACCTTTCATTTCTGGCGCTATACGTATCATTTACAAATCCTCTTTTTAGCCGCTTTTAAATTTGAATCAAAGAACCACGCTACGCATTGTTTATCCAAATTAATTTCTATTGGCGGCGGTACTTTTTTAATCCATTCTTCTTTTCCCACAGCAAATCCTAAACTGGCTGCAACGCATATCCCTATGATGTAGACCATATCGCGCATATCGGTTCCTACACTCGCAACAATATGCCGAACACCTTGGACAAAAAAGAGTCACGCTGGCGTCTAAGCCCCAATGCTATATCTTGGGCAAAATTTTCTTCTGGCGTAGATTTTTTAGCGTGATATTGAGGAAAATAAAACCGGCCAATTTTAGGCGGTTCCTCTTTAATAAATTTACCGTCAACTAGCATTTTTCTTCTCCTGTATGTCTTCTGCACGGCGGCGCGCTTCCACGCGTTTACGCATAATTGCAGCGTATTGTTTAGGTGTGTAGATCATTTTGCAGCCTCGTTTAAAAGTTCAATACGCTCACGCGAATCACGTAGCGCGCAGTAGCGTTGATGCAGCCGCTGCATCATTGCTATACGTTTGTTGCCTTTACGTTCTTCAGTCAACATATCTAAAATTTCACTTTCTGATAGCGACGATATTACGTCGTTAAGACTTCGCCATGTATGTTTCAATTTTTCTCTCCAAATTTTTAATTACCGCTTCAATACGATTGTAAGAACGCTGGCTAGCATTTAATTCTTTTTCGCGTATCTTCAAAATCCCTTTTGCTGCTTTTAACTGCGTTTTCCAAAGTTCTTTCCTAGTCATTTCAACTCCTCCATAGCAATTTCACTAATAGCGCGCTTGTCATGTAACGCACCCCATATACGCTCATCTACTGTTTTGTTGGTGAGCATGATGTAACACCATACATCGCGCATCTGACCGGAACGATGGAGCCTGCCGACGGTTTGTTCGTATAGTTCCAGGCTCCACGGCAGCGACAGAAAGACCATATTGCAGCCTCCGTGCTGAAGATTAAGTCCATGTCCTGCTGATTTTGGATGCACAAGTAAGAGTTCGACACTGCCTGCGTTCCAACGCGTAATGGCATCCTTGTCGTCCAACGTAACAGCCTTCGGATAGCGCCTTTTAAGTTCCGCAAGTTCCTCTTTATACGTGTACGCAATGATCGTATTTGCATGTTGATTACCTTCTAATAATTCATCAAGTCGATCAAATTTATGACTGCTAAACCAAGTAGCTGCGCCTTCCTGATACACAAATCCCGACGCCATTTGTTGCAGTTTGCCAGTGACTACAGCCGCGTTCATAGCAATAGCTTTTAAGTCTGGAAACTCTACAACAAAGTCGCGCTTCATTTTGCGGTATTGCGTCATGTCCATATCGCAACGTATCTCAACCGTATGCAACTCTGGCAATTTGTCTTTATACGCGCCAGGATCGAGTACAAACGTCGCTGGCTTGATGCGCTGCATTACGGCGTACAGCGAGTTTGGACGCGGCGCCCATTCACCAAACTCACGATTTATAAGCACAAAGTATTGCTGCATAAAAGCGCCTTTCGTGCGCCCTAGTAACGTCTCATCTACTACTTTGCATTGCCCGAATACGTCTTCCAATCCGTTACTGGTAAACGATCCGGTCAAACCCCAACGCACGCGAAACGCACTGATGACACGCATGAATGCCTTAAACCTAGCGCCTGACGGGTTCTTGAGTTTAGTCAACTCGTCAAACACGACGCCATCAAACCCTGCTACACCGTAATCAGCTAACCATTGCAGGTTATCGTAGTTAGTAACCACTACGGCTGCAACGCCTGATAACGCTTGCCTACGCTGCGCTGGCGTGCCAACAGCCACGGCTATTGTCATGCTTGGAGCCCACTTCGCAGCTTCAACCGGCCACACGTCAGTGCAAACACGTTTAGGTGCTAAAACTAAAAAACGATTTACTTGTTTTTGCGCAAGCATTTCACTCATGGCCGTCAATGTAATGGCCGTCTTACCTGCGCCTACTGGTGCCAAGATCATCGCGCGATCATTGGCAAATAAAAAATCAGCCGCGTTATTTTGATAGGGTCTCAACGAAAGCATCTACTTGTTCCTTTGTCCACAGACATGCGTAGTTTTGGTTTAAACGCCGCATTTCATCGGCAAAAACTTTTTGTAATTCTGACAGCCTGCCAGTTGTTGTTTTCAATTCAACAAACCAAGTAGTACCGTCAGGCAAGCAGGCAATACGATCAGCGACGCCTTTACGACCTGGTGATGTAAACTTCCAAGTCTTGCCGCCGAGCCGTTGCACAGCCCAATCAAAATGTTTTTCTATCTCTTTTTCAAGCATGACCAAAATATATACGCTAAAAAAGTTTTGCACAAGTTCTTTTTTCGTGTAATATAAAAGCTCATAAGGAGAAGACATGACAATACACACAAGCTCAACTTGGCGATTTTCGGACAATACGCGGAATTGGAAAACAAATCCGTACAGTATTGTTGTTAGCGCAAAAGGCGTGCATGGAACTACTATTGCTAATATTCCAAATCGTAAATCTATACCTGATGAAGAAAAAATGGCTAATGCGTTGTTAATTTCCGCAGCGCCAGATATGTTTAACGCGTTAATTGATTTGTTGCACGCTTGTTACGATGTGGAACGCGACGCGGAAATTATTCGCGCAGTAAAACAAGCGCGTGCAGCTATTGATAAGGCTACTGGATTATGAACCATTCAAACATTGTAGGCGGCAGCACAGCCAAGCGCGTGATGGCTTGTCCAGCCTCAGTGCAGCTATGCGCAAAGATGCCGCCGAAGGAATCAAGCGAACATGCGGATCGTGGCACGCTATTGCATAACGTCATTGCAGAGATTTTAGAGTTTGATAAGCCTGTCGAGTCTTGCATTGGCACGCAGTACAAAAACCAAACACTTACAGAGGAATTGATCTATGAAAAGATTGACCCCGCTTTACAGGCATTCGAGGCAATCAATCCAGCCGAGTACATGGTGGAAACTCGCGTTGGTTTTGGTGATTTTCTTCCTGGCGTTTTTGGTAGCACTGACCTGCTTGGCCGCCGCGATAACCGCGCGTTCGTTGTTGACTGGAAATTTGGCGATGGCGTAGTAGTTGACGCGGAAGAAAACGAACAATTAATGTTTTATGCAGCCGCAGCAATGCGCACTGACGCAGCTAAGTGGGTATTCGATGGTGTAGATGAAATTGAGTGCATCATCGTACAGCCACCAGAGGTACGTCGTTGGGTGACCACACCTGCGCGTATCGCAGCGTTTGAAGTGGAGTTATTACGCGCAGTGCGCGAATCATCTTGGCCTAACCCTATTATTAAATCAGGCGAGCATTGCCGCTGGTGTGCCGCTAAACCAATTTGTCCTGAAATGACTGGCGCTGTGGATCGCGCTGCGCGATTACAGATTGCTAATTTAGATAAGCAATCATTAGCTGATTATTTGCAAAAAGCAGACATGTTGGAAGATTGGATTAAAGATTTGCGCGCTTTGGCGTTTCAAGTGCTAGAATCTGGTTCCGCTTTGCCAGGTTATAAGTTAGTTGCAAAACGTGGAACGCGTCAGTGGGTAGATGAAAAAGCTGCAAAAGACTTTTTGTTAAAGTCGATGGTCGAGCCGTATAAAGAATTAGAAGTGATCTCTCCAGCGCAGGCAGAAAAAGCGTTGAAGAAGATCAAAGCAGAATTGCCGTCGGAGCTAGTTGTATCGGTTTCGTCGGGCAGTACTCTGGCAAAGGATTCTGATCCACGGCCAGAGGTTTTAAATCTTGGGAAGCAATTAGCCCAATTAACTAAACTCCAATAAAGGAAACTACAATGTCATTCGCTCTCGCAAATCTCCCTTCCGTTACTTCCCTGTCAACTGCGCTTCGTACGCTTGAGACCACCGCGCCAGGTGGATCAGTAATCCTCAAGATGGACAAAGGCGGCCATTGGGTATTCGGCGCTGACCAAAACGAAGTCGTTGATACTTCAACTTGGGCAGTAAATCCTTTCTCGTTTATCCACGGTTACATTGCTTGGGGTGACGGCGAAGTGTTGGGCGAGAAAATGGTCTCGGTATCTCAGCCGAAACCGGAACTCGACACCGCACCGCCTAACGCTAAAAAAGGTTGGGAAGTGCAAGTCGGCCTGTCTTTAAAGTGCCTATCGGGCGACGATAAAGACATGGAAGTGCGCTATAGCACCACGTCTGCTGGCGGCAAGCGCGCTGTACAGGCATTGGCGGCGGCCATTGCTGAACAAGTGGAGAAAGATCAATCAAAGCCGGTTCCGATTGTGCTTTTGAAGAAGTCTAGCTATCAGCACAAGTCTTACGGCAAGATTTACACGCCGGTCTTTGAAGTGGTCGAGTGGGTATCAATGGACGGCGAGCCAAAAGTTGAGGCAGAAGCTCCACGCCGTCGTCGTGCGTAAATAGGGTACGGGGCGGCTTCGGTCGCCCCACCTAATATGAAAGTATTAATCGCGTGTGAGTATTCTGGGCGTGTGCGCGACGCCTTTATTAAAAACGGGCATGATGCAATGTCATGTGATTTACTTCCTACCGATGTTTTTGGTCCTCATTATCAAGGTGATGTTTTTGATATTATTAATGAGGGGTGGGATTTAATGATTGCGCATCCTCCATGTACATACTTATGTTCGTCTGGTTTGCATTGGAATACTAAGCGGCCTGAACGAATGGCACAAACTGAATATGCTTTGGCGTTTGTTAAAGCGTTACTAGACGCTCCCATTAAGCGTATTGCGCTTGAGAATCCTATCGGATGTATTAGTACGCGCATTCGTAAATCTAGCCAAACAATTCAGCCGTGGCAATTTGGTGAAAACGCCAGCAAGGCGACTTGTTTATGGCTTAAAAATCTACCACTATTAATTCCTACTAAAATTATAGAGCCACGGATTGTAAATGGTAAAAAGCGTTACGGTAATCAAACTGATAGTGGGCAAAATAAATTACCACCTAGCGCAGACCGATGGAAAATTCGTAGCGAAACTTATCAGGGTATAGCTGACGCAATGGCGGAGCAGTGGGGAAGTTATGCTCTGGATTGACTTCGAGACACGGAGCCGGTGCGATCTCAAAGCACATGGCGTTTACAACTACGCGCAAGACGCGTCTACTGATGTGCTCTGTATGTCCTACGCCTTTGATGATGGCGAAGTGACTACTTGGACGCCATCAATGCCTTTCCCTGATGCTGTCAGGAACTATACCGGCCAGATACGAGCGCATAACGCGGCATTTGAGCGTTTAATTTTCTGGTACGTCCTACAGATCGACTTTAAGCTAGAACAATTCTATTGCACTGCTACGCAGGCGCGCGCTAACTGTCTGCCTGCGTCGCTGGAAGATATTGGCCGCGCGTTGTCGTCCAACATGCGCAAGGATCATCGCGGATCACAATTGATACGTTTGCTGTCAATGCCGCAGGCCGACGGATCGTTCCGGCAGGAACCTAAACTCATGGCTGAGATGGTCGCTTATTGTGAACAAGACGTGCGGGTAATGCGCACGATCAGCAAAGCAATGCGCGATCTCTCCGACGATGAATTGCTGGATTACCATGTTAATGAGCGCATCAATGATCGTGGCATTTTGGTCGATGTATTGCTATGTAGGGCAGCCGTTGATTATGCGGCTGAAGAAGCAGAGGATATTCAGCGGATCGTCACCGAAGTAACGGAAGGCGAGATTACCAGTGTGCGCAGCCCCAAAATGCGCGAATGGGTGCTGGCGCGTGTTGGTGAACAGGCCAAAAAATTGATGTGGAACGGCGAAAAGTATAGTATTGATAAAAATGTTCGCGCCAACTTACTTAAGATAGAGGACGCAGATGAAGTACCTCCCGCTGTCGCAGACGTCATCCAATGCGCAGACGACCTCTGGGCGTCATCGGTGGCTAAGTTCAACCGGCTTGCACAACTTGCTGATCCGGAGGATGGCCGAGTTAGAGGAGCGTTTGTTTTTGCTGGAGGAAGCGCTACTGGCCGTGCTTCCAGCTACGGTGCGCAAGTCCATAATTTCACCCGAGCCTGCGCAGAACAACCAGAGCACGTTCGTGGAGCTATGGTACGCCGACACGCAATCATCCCTAGATTTGGAAAACGGGTTACAGATGTTCTCAAAGGAATGCTCAGGCCCTCATTAATTCCAGCACCAGGCAAGCATTTTGTTGTCGCAGATTGGAATTCGGTCGAGGCGCGGGTTACCGCTTGGGCGTCGGGTGACCCGCAGGCTGAGGATGTGCTGGACGTTTTTCGACAAGGCCGCGACATCTATAAACGTGAAGCGGCCGGTATCTTTCACGTTCCCGAGGCCGAAGTAACCAAAGACCAGCGCCAGCTAGGCAAGGTCGCTATTCTCGCGTGCGGCTTTGCTGGCGGTATCGGCGCGTTTGCAGCGATGGGGCGCATCTATGGCGTTGTGTTACCTGAGTCTGAAGCTAAGCGCACCGTTGACGCGTGGCGTCGTGCAAACGGGTGGGCGGTACGCTACTGGCAGAAGTTAGAGGACGCCTACACGCGTGCAATGCGCAACAAAGGCCGCGAGTTTACCGCTGGCCGAGTTACCTATCTCTACGATGGTGTGCATCTCTGGTACGCGCTGCCGTCCGGTCGCGTCCTGTGTTACCCGTTTGCTAAGTTTGACGAGGACGGTATTAGCTATGCCAAGGCGGCGTGGAAACCGGCGGCTGATGCGAAGGAATGGCCGCGTGGTCGCTTGTGGAAGGGTCTTGCTTGTGAGAACATAACCCAAGCGATAGCAAACGATTTGCTGCGGCATTCTTTACGCCAGCTTCCTGAAGCAGTTATCCACGTTCACGACGAAATCGTATTAGAAACCGAAAACCTAGACCCGAACTACCTTAAAAATATTATGTGTACGCCGCCGGATTGGGCGTCTGGACTGCCGTTAGATGCTGGCGTTGATATTATGACGCGGTATGGTAAATAAAAACGCCGCCCTGCAAGGCGGCATTTTCACTACAAAGGACTGCTGTGGAATTACTTAATTATATATGTAAACTCGCCTATGAAGGCGAGACTCCTCTGATTGTTCGTCAAAAACCTTTATCCCCACTTCAATTTCACGCCGACGGTGCTATCAAGGCCGTTTGGCCTGCTATGTTACCGACGGCCAAGATCGGCGAGAATTGGGCGATCTACTGCAATACCGCATCGTTCATCATCGACCGTTTTGGCGATAAACCAAGCGCCAGCGCGGCCAATTGCGAGCATATTC
>Ga0208784_1000227_pt1 | contig 29803 bp, 23 predicted proteins | sample DEB19_08_DNA_FD_184531 | JGI IMG/M metagenome (GOLD analysis project Ga0208784, IMG submission 184531) | Aqueous microbial communities from the Delaware River and Bay under freshwater to marine salinity gradient to study organic matter... | ecosystem: Environmental > Aquatic > Marine > Coastal ... | reverse complement strand
TATAAAAAGAAGGTTCGTACTATTGCATTGAAGAATACTAATCATGCACTATTGTTTGAATTTGATAATGTGATTACAAGTAAGACTGGATTTACTGTACCTGCAGGTTGGTGCGTAGCAATGATGGTTGAACGATTAGAGAAGGCACCAGATTCCGACAAAGATTTTATTGACCACATCGTAGACTATTATAACGGTAAACCAAAAGTAGAACCAGGTAAAGGTGTTATTCATCGTCACGTAATTGTGGTAATGGGAGCAAAGAATCCCAAGGATCGTATTGACAAAGTGAAAGATATCATGTACAATGAGATATTGGATAACGAATTGCCGGAGGAAAAATGAAAGAAATAACTTCGGTTATGGATCGAATAAAGAACCTTCAGGAATATGAGGTTCAGGTATCCATACCATCTACTTTTACATTCAACGGTAAGTCACCGTATGATATTTACATTGCAAACGATATAGCATTCGTTAAAGTTATTGCAGCATCATTAGATGAGGCAGTACAAAAGGCAAATGCATTTTTTAATGAAGGTAATGAAGAATAAAATAAGTAACACTCGCTTGCAAGATGACTATATACTAGTATATGATGCATACTGTGAATAAGATGTTATACAAAAATATACAACGCATATACGAAAGGAAATACAATGTCAGACTTTTCTCAATTCAAACGCAATCGTAACTCTTTAGAGAAACTTACGAAAGCGATTCAAGATACAACCCAACCCGCAGAAAGTGGATCAAAAGAAGATACACGTTTCTGGCAACCTGAAGTAGACAAAGCAGGAAACGGAATGGCAATCATTCGTTTTCTCCCAGGTTCTTCTATCGATGGTGATGATGCACTTCCATGGGTTCGTGTATTCAATCACGGATTCCAAGGACCAGGTGGTTGGTATATCGAAAACTCACTAACGACACTCGGACAAAAAGATCCAGTCTCAGAATACAATTCTACCCTATGGAATTCTGGTATCGAAGCGAATAAAGAAATCGCACGTAAACAGAAACGCCGTTTAACTTATATCTCTAACATTCTTGTTATCTCGGATCCAAAACATCCAGAGAACGAAGGTCAGATTAAGTTATATAAGTATGGTAAGAAAATCTTTGACAAGATTAACGAAACTATGAATCCAGAGTTTCCGGATGAGAAGCCAGTTAATCCATTTGACTTCTGGGAAGGTGCAAACTTCAAACTAAAGATTCGTCAGGTAGAAGGTTATCGTAACTACGACAAATCAGAGTTTGAATCTCCTACACCTTTGTTTGATGGTGATGATGATAAACTTGAAGCATTGTGGAAAAAAGAATACTCACTCAAAGAGTTCTTGGATCCTAAACACTTCAAGTCTTATGATCTACTTAAAGCAAAACTCGACAAGGTATTGGGTTTTGATGGTGAAGCACCTATTGCCAGAACTAAGGCAGAAGATGCTAAGTTGAAAACATATGATGATGACGTACAAGAAATAATGTCAAAGAAATCTCCTGCACTTGATGAGGATGATGAATTAGATTATTTCAAATCACTAGCAAACGATTAATCGTTTTTAAGACTAAAACCTCCTTTATCAGAAACTTAGTCTTGGATCCCCGCTTCGGCGGGGATTTTTTATCCTTCTCTCAATACTCTGTTTATTCCCATCTCACTAAACATTAAATCATAGTTTTGTGATGGAGCGGAACTAACAACTGGTCCACCTTTTCCTTTAGCAGCACTTGCATCAGCTTGTTTGTTTCCAGCTTCAGCTAATTCCAATATCGACATTGATAAATCACCGAACATTGAACCAAATGCTTCTAACAATAATTGAACGTCAGATTTACCTGCGTTTGAATCTGCCAGTTCTTGTTTTCTTTTTTCTTCTTTATCAGCTGTAGCAGAAGCAGTTTCCATCGACGGAGAAAAACTACTAGCTAACTGTTGTTGCCTTCCTCGTCTTGGTCCTTTTTCTGCTTCACTCGGTCTCTCAAACGTATCCATGAATATGTCTGCTGCTTTTGATGCAGTAATACCGGAAGCAGAAAGTTTGTCTAAAGTATTTTTTTCTGTGGTAGTAAGTTCTTTCCAAATGTAATCTAACTGTGCATAAGGATCATCTGCTCTAACTCCTTTTTCAGTAGCCCACATCATATAGTCAGATTTTCTATTACCTAACCATTGAGCCAAACCAAATGCTCCGGAACTAGAATTGATTGCACCAGAATTCAAACTTGATTCTTCCCAAAGATTTGCTGCAATCCCAGATGCTGCTTCGAATGATAATCCTTTAGCCATAAAATAAGAAATAACATCTCTCATTTTTATAGTTTTACCGGAATCTAAATTTATTCCTTTGTATCCACCACTTGCAGGTCCTAATGCTGATGATCTTCTTTCTCTTTGTTCTCTTACAGTTTTTTGTTCAGCTGCGTCAGCAGCTGCATTAGCACTTTCTTTTATGTTATCTATATTTGCTCTATCATATAATCTGTTTTTTTCCACTTCAATTTCGTCAGCTTTTCTTTGTCTAGCTGCATCAACAATACTATCTGTAGTATTACCAAAAGTCATTCCCGGGAAAACTTTTTGAAACTCATCAGTATAACCTTTAAATTTTTTATTTTGTTGAATCGCTGAAATTTGTTTTCTCAGACTTATCATTATAGCTTTATCTTTTGCAGATGGATCTTTTATATCTTCCATCGTTTTAAGACTTTCTTGTTTATCTTGAACATCAGATACCATATCAAGAAATGCACTATCATTAGACATTCTTGTTAATAATTCTTTTTGAGCTGCATCGGTAACTGTTCCTGATGCCAGAGTATTGTTTATTTGTGTTGACAAATATTTTCCACCTTTTGCTCCACCCCATACTGTTGCTCCTCCAGCGAGTAGACCAATTATTCCACCTATAACAGCTCCAGGTACTCCACCTCTTGTTGCTCCAGCAGCTGCACTACCTAATGCTGCAGCTACTGTTGGAGCAATTTTTAATCCTGTTAAAGCACCACCGATTTGTCCCATATAATCAATTATGATTGTGCCATAATCTAAGAATGCTTTTTGCATTTCTAAAATTGCTAGTCGTCCAGTTACCTGAACTATATCAATAACTTTAGATAAAATATCTCCAGAATATGCTAAAAATCGACTGAATTGAACTTCAACCTTTTCCATTATTCCTACGGTGTTCATTCCAGTTTTTTCATCAAATTTTCCAAGCACTTTATAGATAGCACTTACAAATGTTTCACCCTCTTTAAAGTTGAAGAAATCTCTGATTCGTTTTCCTATATCATCAAAATTAATAGAACCTGTTACGGATTTAGAAATTGTATATGCGAGATATCCTGCACCTGCCAATGCGATTATTCCGAATATACCCATACCACTTACAATGGACGCTAATCCACCAAGAACTCCAGAAAGAATTCCACCACCGACTCCCATTATTCCAGAAAATACAGAACCTAGTAAACCAGCAGCTCCACTTATAAGACTTCCACCTATACTTAATCCTGTTCCTAAAACACTTCCAAGTCCTTTGACAATAGAACCAGCTAAAGAAGAAACAAATGAAAAGGTACTGAATATACCTCCAACTACACCACCCGCAATATCAGTTACTCCACCACTGGAACTTGGTGCAGCTTTAGGTGATTGTTTTTTAGGACCACCAAGTTTAAATTTATTGAAACCTGCTTCTGGTTTACTGTAAGCTTTTCTTCCAGATGCACGAACAAGTAATTGCATATTTTGTTTCATAATATTCATATCTCTAGCCATAGATGGAAGAACCATACTATTTCTAGCAGTAATACGAATTGCTCCCGCAGTAACACTACTCAATCCACTTCCAGAAGTACCTGCGGATTCTCTTTGAGCTTTTGCTCCATAACGATAACCTTGTCCAAAAACACCACGCATAACCTGTCCAAAAACACCTTGCTTTGGAAATACTTTGCGCCAATCTTTTTGTTCTTTCATGTTAGCAGCAAATGCGTTAAGAAGGGAATCGGACATCCCTTTTCCGGATTTAAGTTCCGATCTTAATATTTGTGCTAATCTAGATTCTTTTTCTGCCATGGATTATCTCTTTTTCCTAGTGTTTTTTTCTAGTTCTCGTTGTTGTTTTTCTTTTTCTATGTGTTGAACCAATAACGATACATATAATTCTCTTTCCCACGGTATCATATTTTCCAATTCTGTCAAACTATATTTGTGATGATGTACCAATGAAAAATTAGTTTGGTAATAGTTTGACAGATTGTCATGAGAAAGAGTTATTCGAAAAAATTCTGTACACCCTCAATAAAGATTTTATCTTCCATTCCACACTTAGGACATTTAAAATCAAGGTCTTTTTTTACCTTTGGCATAGTGTCAAAAAACTTTTTAATTTCTTCCAAGTGTTTTTGTTGAAGGTTGTCTATGAATTCTAACAGTTCTTGTCTTTCAGTATCTTTAGTATAATATAGATTATCACTATCGTAAATGTATTCTATACATTGTATCAATAGATCATATATTGCTTCATCCTCTGTTTTTGATTCGATTTTTCTCATCATTTCAAAAGTGGGATACTTTAACACTAAACCTAAATTATCAGAAATCTGTATTTTGTTAGTGTGTCCTTCTGCAAATTCTGGATGAATTTGTAATACGTCAATTTTATATTCTACAAAACCGTTACATGTTTTAGGTTCTTCATTATCTGGACCTTTTATTTGATTGTTGCATCTATACTTAATATCAACAATTTCATTGACCGATCTTGCTCGAAGATTCAAGAATAAAAATTCTAAATCAAATACTGGTAATGTATCGATATCAAGTTCTGTTATGATACAATTTTTAAGTACCTGTTTTATCGATTCAATTATTTCTTTTGTTTCAGTTGCCTGAGCAGACATTAAAAGTAACTTTTGTTCCTTTACTAGAAACGGTCTAAATTTTACTACTTGGTTGTTTGATGGTAATATCGCTTCATAAATCGGCACATCAATTTTTGGTAAAGCCATAAAGTAACCCCTTAATAATTATAATGTTGAAATTTTACTTAATACTTCTTTTTGAGCTCTTGCTATTCCAGTACCTATGATACTACTTAGGATATCGTTGGTATCGTACTTACCATCGTAGATTGTTCTATACTTGTAATAAGAAAAATTAACAGTCAATCTATGAAAACCGTCCTCTGCCCAAGAAACTTGTTGTGATGATATACCTGTTGGAAAAGCATCTTCTAATTCTAACGCATATATTTGTTTTACAAAATCATTGTACTGTATGATTTTTATTTGCGTCATGTAATTAGAACCACCTCCTTTTGCTTTAGGAAATCTAAAGTTATGTGTATTTGGTGAACGTATGACTTCCATCCATGCATCAAATAACTTTCTTTCACTAAATTCACTATTACACAAAAAGGTCAATGAAATGTCATTATATGTTGTTTGATTTGGTACTCTAAAAGTTGGTCCGTATATTTTAACATCAGAAGTTGTAAATGATTTTCCTGGAAGTTCAGTAGATTCGCATTGTAAAGACAACCATCTAGTTGCATCATTTTTCCAACTATAACTTGGATCTCGCTCTGTGACATTATTCTGATTACCAGTACGTTGAAGTACGTTTGTAAAATCATTAGCAAGATTTACAAGATTTGAACCTAAACTATCTTTAAATCTTCTGGAAAGTAGTTGAGGTATTGGTACAATTACTTGAAAACGACTAGGCTTTGCTAGACCACCACCTTTTGCATCTAGGTTAGCAAGAAATTGATTTGGTGAAAATGTCATTAGAATTTTTCCTCTGATTCTGCGAATACTCTGTTTTTAGATGCCTTCGCAAAGTTCTCTACTGGCAACAATGCAGCAATATCCCATTCGTTTGCATCTATCTGTACGAATTTGGATTGAATGTGTTTATACAAATATTTCTTTAGGCAAGGAGTGTGTTCGTATATTCTGGAAGTATTTTTAAGGTAATGATAATTTACTCTTAATCTGGTACTTGCATCGTAACGATTATTTGTGTTTGTTTCACTCAACTTGTCTAAAAATATTAATCTTTGTCTTGGACGAATGTAATGTAAATTTAGTCCAAGGAATCCGTCGGAATGTTCTTCAATAGGTATGACCAAAGGAAACTTATCGTAGTATTCTAAGAATTCTTTAGTCTTTGGATCGTAGTAGTAGAAATACATACCACCTACGATTGAAGAATCCCTTAGTCTAGGTTTATCTTCCGTTAGTCTAGTTCTCGATGGATTTAGACTTTTGATTTTAGATTGTAACCACGCACGAGCTTTATCGGTACGTGCAGTCAATCCCTCTTTTTTCAGAGAACTTTCTATTCGATTTATTAAGTATGCCATCGTCTATTTATCTCACAAACCAAGGTGTTTCTCAGTTATGATTTTAAATTCCCATCCGTGATCTTTGCAGAACTCGGTTGCTGCTTTCCACTTAGACTGATTGATGACGTAGGTCATAGATTCCTGAATGTACTTCTTTGTCTTTCGTTTCTGTTCAGGTTTCTTGGTTTGAATCTCAGGTTTGACTTCAATCACATACGTCATAACGGTACCATCTTTGCGTTTCATCTTTGCCACAAAGTCTGGGAAATAACGATGTTTCTTATTGTCAATTGGGTTGTAGTATGGTATAATAAGCTCTTCGGACGCCCACCAGATTACTTCCGGATGATCGTCTAGATACTTCATTACACGTAGTTCCCACAGAGAACGGTAAATGATATTATTTGCATTTCCGTTGTATTTTGTGGGGTTCTTGGGTTTAAATGTTCCTTTGTATGACATAAATACTATCTAGTTAATCTTTCAGGGCAATCCAATGGACTTCAACTTTTTTGACGTAAAATACACCACAGAAGAATATGTAGGTTCAGACCTCAATACTCGTAATAAAAACAAAAATGGTGTGAACAGTTTAAACGGGTTCACTACATCAAGATATCCACTTGACCTTGGAGATATTGATAAGAATCATTTTGTGTTTTTTACTATCTATCAACAAGTTAGATCATCAGACGCAACACGTAGTATAGCAACAGGTAGTGGTGGAAACGTAAACTCAACTAGTCAGATGCGTACCAAATTATCATCTCAGGGTGTTAATATAAGTGCGGCACCAGGGATAGTTGCGGGACAAGAAATTTTTCAAAAAGCAATAAACACCGTAGCAACACCAATTCAAAATAATAAGGCATTTAAATCTCTTGCTGATAGGTATCCACAAATAGTAAATGCTGTTGGTGCCGGAGCAAAATCATTTCAAGATTCTGCACAAATTATGCCAGTAACGGATGGTAATCTTTTTAATCAAGTTGAACAGATAGTGGATGCTATTGCTTTGTATATGCCAGACACAATGGCATTCAGTTCAAGTCAAAGTTACTCAGATGTGTCTATGAGTGATATCGGTTTAGGATTAGTTGGTGCTTCTGCTTTATCTGAATTGATGAAATCGAATATGGACATCGGAAAGATTTCTAAGATTATTGGTGGAAATATAAGTCCTTTTGCTTATGCAGGAATAAAGAAAGCGTTGGGAACTTCTGGAACCAGTTTGTTTACAGCATTTACTGGGCAAGTAATGAATCCACAACTTGAACTGTTATATGCTAGTCCGTCTTTTAGAGAATTTAGTTTAGACTTTATGTTCTATCCAAGAAGCGAAATGGAAGCATATGAAGCATATAAAATTATAGAATTGTTTAACTATCATTCTGCTCCTGAAGTTAAAACTGGAGAAGCTGGATTTTTCATGTATCCTCCGTCAATGTTCGATATTCAATTTATGTACGCAGGTAAAGAAAATACAAACTTACCAAAAATGTCTAGTTGTGTTCTAACAAGAGTTGACGTTGATTATGCTCCTAATGGATTTGCTACATACGAAGATCCTGATAATACTGAATCACCTTCATTAGGTGGTACAGGTACTCCTATTGCAACAAGAATGACTTTACACTTTAAAGAAACACAAATACAGTCTAAACATACTATCCTATATAATAATGCGAATAGAGGTGCGTTTAAAACTAATCAATCTAACCCAACCAACATAACACCGAAACCTCCAACGACACAATCCGATGCAACTTTATCTACGGTAGACAACCCAACTTTTGAAACAAGATCGACTTCAAAATAACATGTCAAAATATTTTTCTTATTTTCCAAAAACATCATATACAGTTTCTCCTAATGGGGATAGTATAGACTTAGTTACAAATATAATGACAAGATTCAAGATGCAAGAATCTTTTAAAGAAAACACAGCAGTTTTTAACAAGTATACTATTAAAGATGGAGATACACCAGAATCAATAGCTTATGATTTTTATGGTGATGTTGAATATCATTGGATTGTATTATTGTATAATAATATACTTGATCCACAATTCAACTGGCCACTTGAAGATAGATCGTTGAGTAGGTACATAGATTCCAAATATGAAACCTATGCTGATACTGCAAACAATGAAACAGGATTGGTTTGGTCAAGATCGAATATACATTCTTACTATAAAGAAATAACTACAACAACATCAAAAAATATTTCACATACTCAGATTATTCAGATCGATGCACCAACTTATGCAAATACTATATCACTATCTGTACCTGTTACTTTATCAAGTGGTGAACAGATAACTAAATCGACTATAAGAAGTTCAAAAACATATTTTCAATATGAGTATGATGTTAATGAAAATCTGAGATCAATTAAAATTTTAAAACCAGAATTTATTTTTGCATTAAGAGATGAATTCCGTAGAACTATTGCATAATGGAAGAAATTAATCAAACCACAGATTATAATATAATTTTTTTATCGATGGTTGGTTCAGACGGAACCTTGCACGATTTAAGAAGTATTTTTGTCGAATTGAATATCTATGATACTGTAATGTTCCCTTCAGTTTCAGGTAATATTATAGTTGCCGATGCTGTTGGATTAATCAATAAATTGAAATTTGATGGATCTGAAGTTTTATTGATAAGTATGGGAAAAACGGAAACGGAACTAACATACGTTAATAAATTTAGAGTTTATAAAGTTGACAATAGAAATCCATTAAATCAAACTAGTGAAGTTTATTCTTTACATTTTATTAGTGATGAATACATTCTTTCTTCTCAAAGAAAAATAAATCAATCATTTCTTGGAGTTTATTCTGATATAGCATCAAAGATTATGGTCAATAATCTTAATTTAAAACCAAGTAGTATAATTGTTAGTCCATCTAGTGGTATAAAGAATATTGTTGTTCCAAACTTATCTCCGATTGAATCATTAGAGTGGATGGCATCAAGAGCTGTCAATGAAGATTCTGTTCCTAACTTTTTATTCTTTGAAAATAAACACGGGTACAATTTTGTTTCATTGTCCGATATGATTCAATCAAAAGAAATTGCTAAGATAAATGTTGATCCTAAAAATTTAGGCAAAACTTTTTTTAGAGGTAAAGATAATACTACGGAAATGGGAAATGAGTTTGTAGGAGCAAGAGAATTTAAAACGATTTCTCAATTAGACTTTTTAAAGACAGTAAAGAGTGGTTCGTATGCTGGAACCTTTTTAGGATTTGATCCTATTACTAGAACATTCGATAAACAAAAATATGATTATTCAACATATTATGGAAAGAATCCAGTTCATAATAATAAAGTACCAAATATTCCTTTAGTTTATGATGTTGAAGGTAAGTTGAATATAGAAAATTATGATTCAAAAAAAGTTATGTATTCTTCTGCTTTAAACAGATTGAATAGTGAGTACATAAAAAAATATGGAAATGCTATAGAAAAAAATGTTGATGATAATCCACAAGAATATGTTTTACAACGTCCAGCAATTTTAAGAATGTTTTTCAGTAAAAGAGTAAAGTTAGTTATGCCTGGGAATTTTAATTTAACATCTGGACACACAGTTTTAATAAAAGTTCCAGATAGAAGTCGTGTTCAAGGAGATGAAAATAAAGATGAAAGTCTTTATGGTAAATATACAATCATATCCACAAGACATATAATAACATATACTAAACATGAAACTATTTTTGAAGCCTGTACAGATTCGTTAGATGGAACACAATTTAATCCACCATCAACTGCTCAAAATGCATATTTGGATGATGCATATAAACTTGAAAACATTTCGACGATCACGATTTAGGATTAATAATGAACGATAATCAATTTGCAGGATTAAATGGATTTGTTTGGTGGGTTGGTGTTGTTGAAGATCGTCAGGATCCTTTAAAACTTGGTAGATGTAAAGTAAGAATTTTTGGATGGCACTCTGAGAATATAACAGAAGTTCCGACTGAATTACTTCCTTGGGCACAAGCAATGATGCCTTTGAATAATCCTAATCCTTACACACCAAAAGAATCTGATGTTGTTATTGGATTTTTTATTGATGGAAGAAACGCACAAACTCCAGTAATGATGGGTGTGCTTCCAGGGATACCTCTAAAAGAATCAAATCCACAACAAGGATTTAATGACCAAAGAACTGATGCACAATTAAATGTTGCACCTTCAAAACTTGAAGATGCCAAAACACGTTATCCTAGACACATTGACGAACCAACGACATCGAGACTTGCACGTAATCAAAGTCCTACACAAATAGACTTAGCAAAAAATAATGTTGATAGTCTTATAGAGAAGAATCCATCTTATAATGCTAAGTATCCATATAATAATGCAGTTGAATCAGAATCTGGACATGCGTTTGAAATAGATGATACTCCAGATAATGAAAGAATTAATATATTTCATAGAACAGGATCACATTTAGAAATGCGACCAGATGGTTCTATGCAACAAAAGGTATTGTCTAATAGTACAAGAATTATTGAAGGTGATGAATTAACTCACATCAAAGGAAATAAACTTACCTACGTTGATGGTGATATGACATATATTGTAAAAGGTAATGTTACATTCCAAGTAGAAAAAGATTTTCTTACACAAGCAAAGAATGTTGTATTTTCTGCTAAATCTAAGTTTAGTGCTTCTGCTGGAACGATGGCATCTGTTTCCGGTAAAATCTCAAGCTCATTGGGTGGCGGATTCTGTCCAGTAACAAGTGTATCTGGTTTAATGACTACTGTTTCTGGAACATCGTCATTGAAGTTATCTGGAGCAATGATCGATTTGACGAACGGTGGATCTGGAACTGCTAAAGATGCGGCAACAACAACTCCTACTGAAAGTGCAACGACTGCTGCTACATCAGGAAGTGTAGTTGGTGAACAAAGTTATGCAGCATTAGGACAAGTATCTTCATCAGCAGTTACTAATGCTGAGGCAGCTGCAACACAAGGTTCTAGTGCATTCCTTGGTGGTTCATCTGTTGTTGATATAACTAAAAATGCTGCAGGTGATGGAAGTTATGTTGCACAGAGTCCAGTATTGTCAACTCCTTGGAGTGGATTTAATAGTTCAATGGTGCAGAATATAACTAATCCTAGTGCATCTTTAGCACAACAAACACAAGAAGCATTAAAACAAGGTTTAGATAATGCTGTACAAACAGTCAAGAATTTACCGTCAACAGTAGTAGAGAAAACAGGTTATAACGATTACATTAAATCACAAACTGTCGCACTTGCAAAATGGGATGTTGCTTCGGCTACAAATAATTTAAAAGATTATCAGAATGCTGTTTCCGCTACTATTGACGCTGCAGGTAAAGCAACTCAAATGGCAGTCAACGTATCAAATCTTGAAAATGATGTTATTTCCGTAAAAGCTTTAACTACAGATTTTTGTATAGGTGAATCTGCAAAACAATATGTGAATAATATTAAAGACGATTTAAAAGCAGCAAAAGAAAAGGCAAGAGAGTTATTTAAGAATTACAGTAAGTCTACAACTGACATGATAGAGAATGCTTCAAATGATTTGAAGAATAAGATGAAAGCTATGAATGAAAAATCTATCGATGAGTGGATAGATAGTCACCTTTATGACACATCTTGTGCTGCATGTGCTCAGGAAGCACTTACATATAGACAGAATGGAAAAACTCCAAGTGAGACTGAAAAACTTCTATCGGAATGTTTATATCGTGAATATAAATCTATAAGAGATAGAAATGCTGGTAATTTACCAATAACAAGTGCTGATCTTGTAAAAGCTAAAAAGAAAGAATGTTAATATGTTTGCAGCTAAACAATTAGATATAGTTTCTGACAGAGGTGTCATATGTGGTACTGGACATCCTAATGTTAGAATCAATGGAATACCTATGGCTGCATTAGGAGACAAAGTTGCACCACATGCTTGTTGTGGAGCTCCTGGATGTGAAATACATTGCGTTGCAGTTTTATCTATGGGATCTATTCGTCCAAACATTCGTGTTAATGGACAACCGATAATTATTCAAGGCGATGTTGCGACATGCAAAGAACCAATTAATAGACAAGGAAAACCTAGTTTGGTGATGGTACTATAATGGGAACTTTATACGATTCACTACAATTAAATTTTGATACGTCAAAATTCGGAGAAGCACTTGATCCGATGGGAGACTTGCAGGTTAGAATAGATGAGAGTTATCCAGTAATTCAAAAGTGGCAGTATGATGCAATAGCAAATAATCAAACTTCATCTAGTTTATATTTTAGAAATCCTGTGGCTAATGTAGTCAACTCTATAATTTCTACTATAAGTTCTGCAAACACTTTTATATATGGATTTGGTATTCTTGCTAATGCGAATGTTGTCATTTCAGGATTATCAAATACCGCAAATACTTTCTTGATACATACGCAAAGAGTATCTGGTGTTTCTTCTTCACCGAACACTTTAGAACCAGATTTTTTTACAGCAACAGGATATGGTCAGATAGCATTTTCATTAGTAAGTAAGTTTGAAGGTATATCAAACAACTCTCCAGTTTTAGGAAGTATGACTAGTCTTTTTGTTGAAGATGATTTGCTTACATATTCAAATGAACTATCTGCAGCTTCATTGGAACTTAAAAATAGTATAGTTGCGGTTGGATTTCCATACACATACGTATCGAATTTATCATCGATAAGAATCACACAAATATTGAATACTATGAATGCTGCAAACAATTTCATGTATGACAGATATACAAATGACAAAGGATATTTTGGTAGAGTTTTAGCGTTGGCAAATAACTACGATCAAATGATAAAATATTCTGCATTTAATGATTTATCTGCACATTTAGTAAACAATTATGTTGGAACCGATAAGTTAAAAAATAACCTATAAATAGAAGATGGCAACCTCATTTACAAACGTAACAAGACAATATAGAGACTTGGATTTGAATTTTAACATTCATCCTGTCCGTAAAGACATCAATAAAAATGTTGGTGATATGGCTGTTATTAACTCCATCAAAAATTTGATTTCCACAAACAATTATGAGAGATTATTTAATCCCATATTTGGTGGAAATATTAGAGCAATGTTGTTTGAAAATATGGATCCGGTAACTGCTCTCAGAATGGAAAAAGAAATAACCAGTATGATACAGAATTATGAACCTCGTGCGACTCTTAATTCTGTGACTATTGTTCCTCAGTATGAGAGTAATGCGTATGATGTCAAAATTAAATTTCGCATAGTTAATCGTCAAGACCCAATACAGATTTCATTTCAATTAGAGCGACTACGATAATGGCAGACCGTTTACAAATAACAGACCTTGATTTTGATACAATCAAGACCAACTTAAAAACATTTTTAAGTCAACAATCAGAATTTCAAGACTATGATTTTGAAGGTTCTGGATTAAGTATCCTTTTGGATGTTCTAGCGTACAATACGCACTATAACGCATACTATCTAAACATGGTAGCTAATGAAGCATTCATGGATACAGCTTTACTTAGAGATTCAGTAGTATCACATGCAAAATCTTTAGGTTATATTCCTTATTCAAGATCACCTGCTGTTGCAAATGTCAATATTCAAGTAATTGTCAATTCAAACGATCCTGTTCAATCTTTGTCTATTCCAAAAGGATTTAATTTTCAGTCAAATCTAATTGACAATAAATCTTATACATTCAATGTAATTGAACCTTTAACAGTATCAAGAACTGGAGACTCGTTTTATTTTGATAATGTTGATTTGTATGAAGGTGTTCTAATTTCTTTTAGTTCAACATATGATTTGACAACAAATCCAACTTCAATATTTACTATTCCAGATACGAATATTGATACTACTACATTAAAAGTTACAGTTCAACCTTCTGCGGGAAATAGTGCAATAGAGACATATTCTCTTGCAAGTGATATTCTAAGTGTTGATTCAACTTCCTCTGTTTATTTCTTACAAGAAGGTAGAAATCAACAATATCAAATATATTTCGGTGATGGAAATATCGGGAAAGCAATCTCCGATGGATCTGTTGTTACCATTGAATACTTGATTACCAATGGTTCTGAAGCAGATAAAGCAAACGCATTTATTCCATTAACTGATATTAGTGGATATGCAAATATTTTAGTTACAGTAAATTCAGTTGCATCAGGAAGTTCAGAAAGGGAGTCAGTTGATAGTATCAAGTACTCCGCCCCATTACAGTTTGCCACACAAAATAGACTAGTTACTTATAAAGATTACGAATCTTATATTAAAAAAAATTATCCGAGTGTGGACTCTGTATCCGTTTGGGGAAGTGAGGATGACATTCCAGCATCATATGGAAAAGTTATTCTATCACTTAAACCAAAGGAAAACTATTACATTTCTGAAATAGAGAAACAACGAATCATTGATGAGATCATCAAACCTAAATCGATAATTGCGATTCAGACTGAGATTCGTGATCCAGAATACTTGTATTTGTTGGTAAATAATTACGTTAGATATGACAAACGTAAAACAACGGATACTGAACAAGAAATAAAAAACAAAATTAGAAATGCAATTTTAAATTATCGTGAATTGAATCTTAATAAATTCGGTGGACGTTTTGTTCTTTCTAAATTACAAGATGCGGTTGATAGTACAAACACGACTGCAATTATTGGTTCTGAAACTATGGTTCGTGTTCAGAAACGATTCGAACCAGAATTAAATGTGCTGAGAAATTATAAGTTAAACTTTAATGTACCATTACATAGAGGAACATTATCTAACAGATTAACTTCTACAGAATTTGATGTTTTTGATTTTGATGGAATTCTTAGAACTGTTACATATGAAGAATCAGCAGAAACATATACTGGTGTTGAAGAAATTCAAGTTGTAAATCCTGGAATTAACTACACATCACCACCGACTGTAACAATTACTGGTGACGGAAATGGTGCTACCGCAGTTGCAACTATCGTCAATCAAAGAGTAGAAAAGATTACTATTACAAATAGTGGATTCGGATATACCCGTGCTGCTGTAACACTTTCTGGTGGTGGCGGAAGTGGTGCATCAGCTGTTGCAATTGTTACTGCAAGAACTGGTTCTTTAAGAACAATCTATTATGATTCAGATGCACAGAAACAAATTGTCAATGAAAATGCAGGAAAGATTAATTATGAAACTGGAGAGATTATTTTATCTGATGTAGATATTCAAGCAATATATTCTTCTGATAGTTACATGAGATTAACGATTGAATCTGACAAAGGTATTATTGAAACCAATAGAAACACGATATTAGAAATAGATGTAAATGATTCTTCTTCTATAACGGTAGACCTATCTGAAATAAGTACGAAGTAATGACTAGTTTAAAAATATCAAATTTAGTTCGTAATCAAGTTCCCGAATTCGTTCGTGAACAACACCCAAAGTTTGTTTCTTTTCTAGAAGCTTATTATGAGTTTTTGGAGATACAACAAGGAACGCAGAAAAACGATTTAATCAATCAGGCAAAGTCTTTGAGATATTTGTCTGACGTTGATTCATCGTTGGATACGTTTGAGAACAATTTCTATGAAAAGTTTGCAACTTTACTTCCTAGAGATACTGCGGTACGTAAAGATATTCTTTTCAAAAATTTGACAAATCTTTATTTGTCAAAAGGTAGTAGTTCATCATACAAACTTTTATTCAGAATGTTGTTTGGTGAAGAATTAGAAATTATCGAACCTAAAAATGAAGTTCTTCGTGCATCTGCAAGTACATGGTCAGTTGAAAATTCATTGCGTGTAGACCCAGGTACTTTGTATCTGTCACATGAAGGTGATGGAACATCAACTACATTTTTATTACCTAGTGCTGCGTTCACAGTAAAATCTGTTTTAATTGATGATGTTGAAACTACTGATTATTTGGTAAATCAATACTCTAAAAGACTCATATTTAATACCGCACCTAGTGATGGTTCAGCCATAAAGATTTTCTTTAATGATTTTGATTATTCGTTATTATTGAATCGTAAAGTCACAGGTAAGACTTCAAGAGCATCTGGTATTGTAGAACGATTTGCGGTCAGTCTTGTTTCAAACAGAAACATTGAGGACCTATACATCAATTCAAAAACTGTTATAGGAGTATTTGCAAATGGTGAATATTGCGTAACAGATATCATCGTAGAGAATAATCTTTTAAACATAGAATTTTTAACATCGTCATCATTACGTGCTATTAATGTCATCAACGGTGGTTCTAACTATTCAAATGGTGATTTTGTAATTGTATCTGGTGGCGGTGCAGAACAAGAAGCAGTTGCAGTTATTGAAGAAGTTTTTTCTGGTTACATCGATACAATTAGAGTGAATAAACCAGGAGCAGGATTTGCAGTTGGTGGACTTATTGACGCAATTGATCCTCCCCTTGTTGTAAATGGTTCTATCGCAACTGTTAATACCAACTCTAGTAATGTAACTAATACCTATACAATTCTGTCAGATGTTATTATCGCTAATTTAGCAAGTGTCTCTATTGATGCAGCTGATTATGGAATCGCAGGAAAAACAATAAATGAAACATCAAAGATTATTACTTTGATGAATCCAAGAACAATTACAGTTGGTGCTATTGCAAACTGTTTGGTTGTTACTGCAAACGCTGTTGCAACCGCTGTTCCTATTGTCGAAACTCAAGGTGCGACATATACTACAGGAACAGTTCTACATTCTATTACAGGATTCCGTTCAATCGGTGGATATACGATTAATGGTGCGGGAGAGAATTATAGAGTTGGTGATGAAGTAATTTTTGGACCAAATCCAGCATTAACTGCTGGTGTTGGTGCAGCTGCAAGAGTTAGTGCGACAGATGCATCTGGAAGAATATTAAAACTAGACATAGAACCTAGTCGATTAACTGGTACTGCAAACGTAGTTGCAAATAGTCACATCGTAACTGGAACTGGAACAAGTTTCAATACAGAGATATCTGTTGGTGACAGGATCATCGTAAATGGTGAATCCAGATATGTTAATGCTGTAACTAATGCAGTTTCTATCAACTGTAACGTAGAGTTTACATATACAACAGCAGGTGTTGATGCAGCCATAGGTAAGTATTGGATTTACCCAACTGGTGGAACAAACTATACACAAAATAATTTTCCATCAATTACAATTCGTTCAAGAGATGGAACAAATGCAAACGTAGTTATTGATTCTTGCATGGGTGACGGAGAGAATCTAACTGCAACTGGATCTAAGTTACCTGGAGCTATTGTTAAGATTAGAATCGTCGATGGTGGTAGAGGATATAAGTATATTCCGTTCATCAACTTGACAGAATCTGGTGATGGACAAGCAAATGCAGAAGCAGAGATTGAAAGTTCATTTGTTACGTTTGAAGGTAAATGGACAACATCTGATTCTATCATTTCTTCGACAGAAAGAAAAATTCAAGGTAAAGATTATTATGTTGATTACTCTTATATCACATCGTCAAGAGTTGAATTTAAAAAGTACAAACAGATTTTAAAAGATTTACTACATCCTGCAGGGTTAATTAACTATGCAAGATATCGTATCGATAAAGAAGCAAATGTAACTAATTTTGGTGTTACAAGTATTGGACCAAATAAAGTTATCTCTGGTAAAGTTAATATTGGTCAAGGGTCAATATATATTACTGGAGTAAATACTAAATTTGAAGATGGATATAATAAAGGTTATATCGGTATAGGCGATGGTATAGATGTCAATGGTAGAATATACATTGTTGAATCTATCATCAGTAACACAAACGTACAAGTTTCACAAATATCTACAAGTCCTCCTTTAGGTATTACTGCTGCACCTGTTCCGTTCAATGTAACGGCAAACTTAGAACCGTTTATAGTTCTTGGTGCAATCTCAGGTGTTTCACCAGGTAGTGCTGAAGTAACACTAGAGACTGGTGATAGACTATTAACAGAAGATGGAATTATTATCACAACGGAATAAGAAATGGCAAACACAAAAATCACAGAATTAGTAGTTGCATCGTCATTAGATTCTAATACACAAAATACTTTGTTTCTTATTGTAGACAAACAAAGTGGAACACCAGTAACTAAACAAGTTACGATGAGTGTATTAGATACTGTATTTGATTATACAACTGCACAAGCAAACTCTGCATCTCTATATGCGAATGCTGCTTTTCTAAAAGCAAACTCTGCATATGGTTCACAGAATACTACTGGAACATATGCAAATGCTGCGTTCCTACATGCGAATAGTTCATATACTGCACAGAACGCAACAGCGTCTTATGCCAATTCTGCTTTCATAGCTGCAAACACTCCATCGCACGTATCCAATTCTGCTGCACTTTATGCTAATGCTGCGTTTATTCAAGCAAATGCTGCGTACAATGCTACTAATACTTCTTCGTCTGGAAGTTATGCAAATGCATCATTCTTGAAAGCAAATGCTTCTTATGCATTGGCAAATATTAATTACTTACCTGCTGCTACTAGATTAAACGTATCTTATACTGCTGCCGATGCATATTTGTTTGACCAATATCCAGGAAACAATCCAGTTATTCGTGCTCAACCAGGTAGAACTATTGCATTTGATTTGAACTATATTGGTTCTAATTCATTCATGGTTCGTCAATCAATTGATGGAATAAATGTATCAACTAATCTAATTCATGTTTCACCAACAGGCGTTATAACACGTAATGATGAAGCACAAGGAAAAAATTCTGGTATTCTTTTCTGGAAAGTTCCTGAAGATATAGTTAATACTGATTATGCATATCAGAACGCAAATAATCCATCGACAATGCGTGGTATAATTCGTATTGAACAGAATATTGGAGTTGTACAAAATATTGCAAACGCTGGATATGTTCAAGCTAACACTCCATCATATACTGCAAACTCTGCTGCTACATATGCGAATGGATCTTTTGTACAAGCCAACGCTGCATTCAGTACAGCAAATTCATCTAATACATACTCTGCTGCAAATACAACAATTTGGTCTGGTTCCGCACCGACAACTATGCAAGCAGCTATCGATAGACTTGCAAATGCAGTATTTGTATTAAGAAGTAACACAGCTATTCCATAAATGACGGATAAATAATTCCTATGGCAAATACAGTAACGACAATTAAAACTAGATTTAGTACCTCGGAACAATTCAAGGAAAGTTTTGCTGAAGCAAACCCTACTATTTCATACGTTTTCATCGGAAATCATCTAGCATATGCAGATGAAAATACACCGACAGATATTTCAGATACCATTCAAGATGAAAAGGTAGTTTGGAATAATATGATTGGTGGTAAAAAGATTACGGGAAATGACGTTGAACATGTCACGCCTCGTGTCAATTGGACGGCAAATACAAAGTACCGTCAATTTGATGATCGTATTGATGCTTCAACATTATTATCTGCAAACACTACACAAAATCTAAAACCAATGTATATAATTACATCTGGTCGTAGTGTTTATAAATGTTTGTCAAATAATACTTCATCAAATTCTACGATAGAACCTACTGGTGATTATGCAACATCTAACGGTGTTATTGATACAGCAGACGGTTATCGTTGGAAGTATATGTTCAACATTAAACCAGGGAATAAGTTTTTAACATCTGATTGGATTCCTTGTCCAACAAGTAATGCACAATTAGATTACACTTCCAGTAGATTAGGTGTTGTTGATGGAGAGTTGACAACTATTGTTATTACAGACGGCGGATCAAATTACAGTCATGCAAATGTCAATGTTGTTTCGTTTATTTCTGGAACAAACAGACTGACTATTTCCAATACAACAGTTGTGTTAAATCAGTTTAATATTCCATCACTTGCAAATATTACTAACATGTCAGTTAGTGGTCAGGGTATACGTCCAGGGACATATATTTCGGATATTAATGTTGCATCTGGTATTTTGACACTTTCTACTAATACTAATAATAGTGGTGGAAATACAAATCCATTATCATTGACAAGTCGTGTTGCAATTACTGGAGATGGTACAAAAGCAGAAGCTTCTGTTTATATCAATAATACTGGTAATGTTGCAAACGTCAAATTGACAACGGTAGGTATCAACTATTCTTTTGCAAATGCAACTATCTATGGTTCTGGAAGTGGTGCGAATACTAGAGTGATTTTAGCACCAAAATATGGACATGCATATAATCCAGCAAAAGAATTAGGTGCTAAAAATATCATGGTTGCAGTTCGTGTAGGTGAGATTGATTCTACAGAAGAAGGAAAAATCACCGCAAACACTAACTTCAGACAGTATGGAATCCTAAGAGATCCACATAAATATGGTGAAACAACAGTTGTCTCATCATCAAACGCTAACTCTGCAATATCACAAACTACCGATTTGAATGTTGTTCCTGGGTCATTGTATCAAGTAAACGAATTCGTTTATCAGGGAAATATTTCTAATCCTTCTGCATATGGATATGTGGTAGATCAAACAGAATCAGTTATTAAATTAACTGGAGTTCGTGGAGTAATGACGACAGGATTGAATTTGCTTGGAGCAAATTCTGCAATTCAACGAACCGTTGTTTCAGTTAAAAATCCAGAGTTTCAACCATTCTCTGGTGACATTTTACATGTTGAAAACGTAACTGCGATTGATCGAGAAGAAGGTCAAGCAGAAGATATAAAATTTGTTCTTAAATTCTAAAGGTTAATTCATGCCAATCAGCACTAATTTTAATGTAAATCCATACTACGATGACTACGATGAGGATAAGAAATTTCTCAGATTACTCTATAAGCCTGGATATGCGGTTCAGGCTCGTGAATTAACTCAAGCACAAACTCTACTACAAAAACAAGTAGAAAGATTTGGTAATCACATTTTCAAAAACGGTTCTATTGTAACTGGTGGTCAGGTATTCTTACAAGATGTGACTTATATGAATTTGGAAAGTCAGTATGCAACTACTGATATCGTTGCTGCTGATTTTACTGATAAAATCATTCTATCGACAGATGAAACAAAACGTGGTCAAGTAATTAAAACATATAATGCTACAGCAAATACTCCACATACATTATTAGTTAAACAGATTTATGGAAGTGCATTCACATCTGGTGATTCAATTAAGACAGTTGAAACAGGCGGAGATGCATTTGCGAATCGTGCAAATATTGCTACTTTAGGGACAGGTACAGGACAAGTATTTTCGGTAAACGATGGTGTATTCTACTATGAAGGTTTCTTTGTTAAGGTAGACCCACAAACAATCGGAACATCAATCTATAATAACAATACTGCAAATGCAAGAATTGGTTTTGAAGTTACCGAAACAATCGTTGAATCTGTTAATGATACTTCATTACTTGATCCAGCGCAAGGTGCATCTAATTTCCAAGCACCAGGAGCTGATCGTTTTAAAATTGAATTAAATCTAACAACAAGAACATTAGATAGTATTGACTTAACAAAGTTTATTGAACTTGCACAAGTCAAAGAAGGTGTATTACAAAAAGTAATTAGAACACCTCTTTATGCAGATTTTGAAGATACTCTAGCAAGACGTACCTATGATGAATCTGGTGATTACATTGTAAATCCTTTTCTATTGAGTATATCAACAAATGCATCAAATACTGCTAACATGGATCTTGTTTTATCTCCAGGTAAAGCATATGTTAAAGGTTATGAGTATCAAACAATTGCACCTACAACAATTACTATTTCAAAACCAAGAGATACAATTAACGTAGATACAAAACGTATCTCTGCTGATTTTGGTTCATACGTTTACACATTTAATCATTTTGCTTTATTACCGTCTGATACTTTAGGCGCAGTTGATATTCATTGCGTACAGAATAATAGTATTTGGACTGCAAACACAGCTGTTTATTCAAACACTAAGATTGGTACAGCAAGAGTTAAATCTGTAGTATTTGAAACTACTGCGGTAAGTCAGTCTGATGCAAATACCTACGTTTACAAAACATATCTAACAGACATTAATGTTGGATCAATCGTAGCTTCTGTTGCAACTGGAGTTAATACTTCTTGCTTTGCTTTAGGAAGTACAACAGTAGGATCAATGTCGAATATTGACAATGCATATACTGGAGCAAAGATTCGTATTATTTCAGGACCAGGTGCTGGAGAAGTACCAAAAATAATTACATCATATTCTGGATCAACAAAAAATATAACAACTAATATACCTTTTGCAGTTGCTCCAACTACTGCTAGTGTTTTTGCAATTGATTTTGAAATTAAAGATGCGGAATCATTTGTTGAGATTGGTGCAGATTCTACTAAGTTCACATCTGCTGCAAATATTTACAAATTCTCTAAAGATCAGGCATCTACTTACGACAACGTATTCATTTCTGAAAAATCTCAGGAACCATTATTATTCAAATTAGGTGAAGATTATATTGTAGCAAATTCTATTGCAAATTTCTCTTATGAATATCAGAAGTTTTTATCTGGTGTGTCAATCAGTTCAAACTCAGTTGACTTGGCTTCATATTTGTCTGCTGGTGAAACATTAACTACAACTGCAACATCATCGACTTCAACCAAACAGAAAAACTTAATAGTTCAATGTAAAACAACAAATGGAAGTTATGTTTTAAATCAAGTTATTGCTGCAGCCAACTTGTCTATTTCTGGAACAACATTAACCGTTGGTGGTGGTACAACATACACAGGTACTGCTGATATGTGGATAACTGTAGCTACAAATGCTACATCTAAGAATAAGAACTATGTTCGTGCAAACGTATTTGTTCAAAATTACGGTACTGCAAATAACATTTTTGGTAACAATGCAGTTTATGTGATAAACGATCAAGGTCAAACTCAGATTCATAATACTGCACATATTAATAAGCTTCCTGGTGTTTCTCAATCATTGTACGTTTCAGACGTTGTGTCAATCAATGCAATTTTTGATTTCCAAGGTACGACTATTAGTCAAGCAAACATGGGTTCTGCTGCTAACGTAACAAGTCGTTATTTACTAGATAATGGTCAAAGAGACAGTTATTATGACCATGCTTCTATCGTATTAAAGGCAGGTGTAACACCTCCAACTGGTCCATTGTTGATTAGATACAATCGTTATACCACATCAAATACTCCTGGGTATTTTACAGTAGATTCTTATCTGCGTGGCCACAACAATGGATATTCTGAAGTTGCGTATGAGAATATTCCTACACATTCTTCAATATCTTCGGATAAAGAAATTTACTTATTAAGAGATCATTTAGATTTCCGTCCATGGAGACAGGATGCATCTGCAAATGATTTAACTCTAGCAAATACAAAAACATTTGGTACGACTACAAATGGATTAAAAGTTCCTTTAAATGGTTCGGATATTATTGCATCATTTAAAAATTATTTACCAAGAATTGATAAAGTTGTTTTAAGTGTTGCTAAAGAATTTACTATTATCAAAGGTGAGTCTGCTGTTAAACCATCTAGACCACAAGATAAAGAAGATTCAATGACAATGTATATCTTGAGTTATCCTCCTTTTGTAGATGACACAAGATTAATTTCAATTGTTCCAGTCAAAAATCAAAGATATACAATGAAAGATATTGGTAACTTTGAAAAGAGAATTGAGAATCTTGAATATTATACTTCATTGTCATTGTTAGAATTTGATACTGCAACTAAACAAGACTTTAGTATTTTAGATTCTTCAAACTTACCAAGATTTAAAAATGGTCTAATTGTAGATGCATTTAACGGTACTTCTGTATCTAATGTTCTAGATTTTGATTTTAAAGCATCTATTGATAGAGCACAAAAATTACTTCGTCCAACATTTAATGTTTCTTCAACATTGTTGACAGTAACTCAGGGAGCAAATACAGCAAGATCAGATTATGATGCAGATAATTCTGGAACTAATCGTCGTGGTCCAATCTATACAGTAGATTATGATGAAGTAACTTATTTGGATCAACCACTTGCTTCAAGATCAGTTAATATTAATCCATTTAATGTTATTGATTATCTCGGTAAAGTTCAACTTGACCCATCGTCAGATGTTTGGTATGATGAAAATCGTTTAGCAGATTTAGCAGTTGACATCTCAGGTGATCGTGCTGCATGGCAATTACTAGTTGATGGTGCTGCAAAAACAGAATGGAATTCTTGGCAAGATATCTGGACTTCTTCTGAAACAAAAGATATCGAGACAGGTGCTTGGGCAAGAACTGGTTCACAAAAAGTTGTAACCGGTACTCAAACAGTTATGGGTAGAACTACTGAAACTACTCGTACTTTACTTACTGACCAACGTACCGTTAATACTTTAACAGTCAATACAACTCAACAAGGAAGAACTGGTGTAAAATCAACTGTAACACTTGATACACTTACTAAGTCATTAGGTGATCGTGTAGTTGATGTTTCTATTATTCCTTACATGAGAAATGTTAATATTCTGTTTGTTGCTGATGATTTCTATCCATCAACACAGTTATATTCATTCTTTGATGCACAAGATGTTAGTATGTACGTTGCTCGTGCAAATAAAATTGTATTCAAAAATAACAATTTGCAATATCAGACACAAGTTGGTAATCCAGAAGTTATCACATTTAAAAACAACATTACTGGAACAACTAATGCTCAAGGTATTATTGTTAAGACTTCAAACAATGTTGGATTCTTTGTAAGTGCAGAAGCATCATCTTCTTTAGATGTGGCACCAACATCGGCAACATTAAGTGTTATTGGACAATCAAGTTCTCAAAATAATGTTGTTGATTACTTTGAACATTATACTGGTAATGCTGCAGCTGCAGGTGCATCAACAATTACATTGAATTTACTTGCATCCGGTGCTAACAATGCAACTAACGCAAATTATACTGGTGAACCAATTAAGATTGTAACAGGTACAGGCGTTGGCCAATCCGCAACAATTACTGCATATGATCCAGTAACAAGAATTGCGACAGTTACTCCTGCATGGACTACTGTTCCTGATGTAACTTCACGTTATACAATCGGTCGTTTAACAACAACCAATACAGGTTCTACAGCAGGTATCTTCTTCTTACCAACAGGAACATTTAGAGTTGGTGAAAAATTATTCAGATTGATCGATGATAGTGCAGGAAACTTAGAAGCATCAAGAACAAATGGTGATGCACGATTCTTTGCACAAGGATTATTACAAACAAAGCAAGAATCGTCAATTACAGCAACTGTTCCTGCAGGTATTCAGCGTTCAAGTGTAAATGATACTAGAACTATTCAAACAACATCGTTTGGACAAAGAACAGAATCAAGAAGCTATTACAAAGATCCTCTTGCACAAACATTCTTCGTTAATGGTACTTTATATCCAAATGGATTGTATGTAAGTAAGATTCGTGTTTGTTTCAAAACAAAAGATCCTACTGTTCCAGTAACAATGCAAATCAGACCTACTGTAAATGGATTCCCACATAGTTCAGTCGTTTATCCATTTGGTAGTGTTACTATAACTCCAGATAAGGTTACGATATCTGATAAACCAAATTTGGACGATGCTGCAAAATATACAGATTTTACATTTGATGCTCCAATCTATTTGGCTCCAGGTGAACATTCATTTGTTCTACTTGCAAACTCAAATCAATATGAAGTTTATTGTGCAGAAAAAGGTAAGACAAATCTGTTAGATAATAAACAAATTTCAGACCAACCATATGGTGGTTCATTGTTCTTATCACAGAATGGATCAACATGGAGTCCAGAACAGAATCTTGACATGATGTTTAGAGTTAGTAGAAACGAATATTCAACTACTCCAGCACAAGTTGTGTTTCATGCAAACATGTCAAACACATCATCAAATGTTGTATATGATCTAGTTCATTTGATGACAGGTGAAATGATTCTTCCTGGAACATCGGTAACTTATAAGTTCGCATCTGAAAGAGCTGCTCCTTATGGTGGAACAGTTGGATATAAACCTATTATTCCTTTAGAGAATTATATTGTAAATGATGGTGATCGCCGTCGTGTATTGAACAATACAACAGGTAATACTACGTTTAAGATTCTTGCTACTCTTGCTACAACCGATTCTGCAATATCGCCATATGTTGATATAAACAGATTCAACGTATTGACAGTCGAAAACAGAATCAACAATTTACCATTGTCTAACGATCAAATCGTTATTGCAAATACTGGTAGTGGAATGGTAAATGGTATCTATAGTATCGTATTATCTAATACTGCTGGTTCTGGTGCAATCATTTCTGCGAATGTTGTTGGTGGTTCGATTAGTCGTGTTTGGGTACAAGATGGAGGAAGTGCATATGTAGATTCTCCATCAGTTAATCTATTTGCTACGTCAGCACAATCTGCTGGTGGATATACTGGTGCTATGTGTGTTGGAACAAATGCAAATGGTGCTTCTATCATAATTAATGGTGAAACATCTAAGTCAGGTGGTCCTGCAAACGCACGTTATATTATGCGTACTGTAACACTTGCAGATGGATTTGATTCTGGTGATATTCGTGTTTATCTAACTGCATACAAACCTGCAGGTAGTGAAATCTACGTTTACTTTAAACCACAATCGGTATCTGATATTGCTAAGTTTTCAGATTTGAACTGGCAGTTATTAACACAAATTAATAGTGGTAACTTTGTATCTACACAAGCAAATGACTTTAGAGAATTGATATTTGCTCCAGGTACAAATGGTGTTGCAAACAATTCTATTCTGTATACATCAGAAACAACATCATTCACAAACTTTAAATCTTTTGCGATTAAGGTTGTTATGTCTGGAACTGACACAGTAGATGTTCCGTTAATTAAAGATTTACGTGTTATCGCTTTACCGGAGGGTAGTTTCTAATGGCACTAGTTAAAGTAGAAAATCATAGTAATCTAGTTCGTGATACTTCATCTGGTGCTATTCTAAATACAGACAGAACCGGATTACAAGAGTATTATCGTAGGCGTGAGATTGCAAAAAAAGAACTTCAAGAAAAAGAAGAAACTAAACTGCGATTGCAAAAAATGGAAGAAGAAATGCAAGAGATAAAACAATTGTTAAAAGAAATTGCAATGATTAGGAAGCAATAATGGCATTAATAAACAATATTAATACACAGAATACTTTTGACCAATGGGTTACCACAACTCAGTCATTAGTTTCTACTGTAAATTCTCTCACAGACGGTCCTGCGATTAATGCAAATACCAGTCTTGATATTACAGGGACAGGTAGTAAATTAAATGTTCGTAATAGTGGTGCAATTAATACACTCTATGCGAATACTGCAAATATAGCTAACATTGCATTTACCGGAAGTGGTATGACTATTCCTGGTAATGTTGCAAGTTTAAATGTAACCACAGACCTTGCAGTTGGTGGTAATACATCTATTTCTGCTAATGTAAATATTGGTGGAAATGTTGTAGTTTCTCAAAGCATGAATGTTGCGAGTAATATCACAGTAAATAACATTACTATCTTTGGTAGAGTAAACGCAACTTTAGGTATAACTACATCCGGTAACACTACATTTGGTAATGTTAATGTTACGGGAACTACTGATACAGAATACTTTGAATATACTACTGCAAATGGTCAATCCATTGCAGTCACAGGAACTGCCACAATTAATCGTGCAGCAGGAAGTGTTCTAACTCAAATAGAAGAAATTTCAATAGCACTATCACTCGTTTTAGGATAAGAAATGGCAAATACGTATAGAAAGAAAATTGCTGGTGGTGTTGGTGTATCACTAACTGATGTTTATGTTGCAAATAGTGGAGTTCAAGGTATTGCGATTGGTATGACCGTTGCAAACATATCTACCGCTCCTGTATCTGCAAACGTCAAAGTGTATAGCGCAGCAACAACCAATTCAGCATTTATTGTTAGAGAATCAACGATTGCAATCGGTGGTACATTAGTTCCACTTGGTGGCGATCAAAAACTTATTTTAGAAGCAGGAGATAAGATACAAGTGCAAATGTCAGCAGCATCTTCTGGCGATGTAGTTGTATCAGTTCTGGAGATCACCTAATGTCATATCTAGGAAATACGCCGGACAAGAATATAATTTATTATGTTCTTGGTATTGACAAATTTAATGGTACAGGAGCATGTACCACATTCACTATGTCAAGAACATTGGCGCAGGATATTGATGCACAAGTTCTTGTTAATAATGTTCAACAGGAACCAGTTGGTGCATATTCTGTTTCTGGTAGTACACTAACATTTACAGAAGCACCTTCTGTTGGTACACAAAACATTCAAGTCATTTATCGTACTCAGAATGTTGTATCCTATAGTCAGTTAGCGACTTCAGATATTCAAGGCGAAGCTATTACTTCAGCAAAACTTGCTACAGGTGCGGTAACTGAAACTAAGATTGCGACAGGTGCGGTAACTGAAACTAAACTTGGTGCTAATTCTGTTACTAGTGGTGTTCTAGCAAACGATGCAGTCAAATCAAATAACATTATTGACGGTGCAGTAATATCAGACAAACTTGCAACAGGCGCAGTAACCGCAGATAAGATTGGTACTGGTGCAGTAACAAGTAGTAAAATTGGTTCTGGTGCTGTAGGGTCAACACAATTAGCTTCTGGTTTAACTGTATCGATTACAGGCGGAACAGTTTCAGGTATTACAGACCTTGCGATTGCAGACGGCGGTACAGGTGCATCTGACATATCAACAGCAAGAAATAATTTAGGTTTAGGTTCAATTGCAACGCAAGCAGCAAGTGCTGTTGCAGTCACAGGTGGAACAGTTCAAAATGTAACAAGTTTAACTGCATTTACATCTAATCCAACAGGAACAACTGGTCTTTTCTCAGTAGGTAATACTGGAATCCTAAGTATAACATCAAGTACATATGCTGGAAATGATGGAATGACATATGGCACAGAAGGTGCTGGTGCTAAGAAGTTATTTGTTTCTGCTGGTTCTGATTCTGCTGCAGCATTTAGACGTAGAACAACTGACGGACAAGTAGTTACATTTAATAAAGATACAACAACAGTAGGTAGTGTATCAGTAACAGATACGGCAACTGCATATAATACAAGTTCAGATCGTAGACTTAAAGATTACATTCAACCATTTACAAATGGACTTGAGTATGTCAATCAAATGCGTCCTGTTCATTTTAAATGGATTTCTAACGGTAAACAAGGAATTGGATTTATTGCAGATGAACTACAAGAGGTAGTTCCGCAAGCAGTTACAGGTCATCCTAACGGAGAAACATATCAAGGTGTTGATGCATCATTTGTAATTCCTTATCTTGTAAGTGCTGTACAAGAATTGCATGACCAAATCACAGAATTAAAATCAGAAATTAACACTTTAAAGAATAGTTAACCATGGCAT
>Ga0208784_1000226_pt1 | contig 29845 bp, 39 predicted proteins | sample DEB19_08_DNA_FD_184531 | JGI IMG/M metagenome (GOLD analysis project Ga0208784, IMG submission 184531) | Aqueous microbial communities from the Delaware River and Bay under freshwater to marine salinity gradient to study organic matter... | ecosystem: Environmental > Aquatic > Marine > Coastal ... | reverse complement strand
TTTATCGTAGTTATGAAAACGATACCACAATGAATGTGCAGCCGATAAGAACTTAGTGTTCTTACCAGCTGGACTGTTTTTAATGAGTTCTTCTACTCTTGTTGAATTAACTAACAGCATGTTGGTAATCAACGGCATCTTCAACTGGGACTTTCTCAATCATCATTGCAAGATGCTCATCAAATGTAATGTAATGGTTCATCAAAACTTCAACTGGGAATCCCCCAACTTCAGCACGTTTAGCAATATCCGCTGTAGAAGTAATTATACTACCATTTGGAATAGATGTCAAGTATAATGGTCTCTTACCATTACGATAGAACCTTATAGTTTTGTTTGCATACAATTCAACTACACCCATTGACATATGGCTAAACTCTCGTAATGGATCGTCAGAATGTAAGACTAACTCACTATCATTCTTTGTGATGCAATCATAACCATACTTGTCTTTCCAGTTTTCTGGAAGTTCTTGAGTAATAACACCGTTGTGAACAATTGATTTATTGTCCTTGTATAAAGGTTGGTTATACTCTAAATCAGACGTAGAATAACGACAATGTCCTATTAGATAAAGATTACCATCGTTAGCTATCATGCTCGCAAGATTATCATCGTGTAGATGCTTGTCCACAAACTGATCTGCTGGAATTGATTCCTTGATAGTTTCGATTCCAGATGACCAGTTCGGTAGGAATGAGATACCTGTTGCATGCATTCCACGAATCTTGGACTCATGGAATACCCTACGAATCATAGCAAAGTCCTGCTTGGTGGGTTCAAGCACGATGGCACCAATAACTGCACACATCAAAAGAATCCTTCCAATGAATTCGCTTTCTCTGCTTCTGGATGATACTTCATCAGAACATCATGACCTAGTCTTCGTTCTAGGTATTCATACCATTCCTCAGAGTCCCACATCCCAGGATGGATGCCATTCCACAAATGACGATCTGTTCCATCTTCATACTTGTGACCTGGATGTTCTTTGTTGAGTCTACGTTCTTCAACATAGTCATAACGACAATCTTCGTATTCTTTGCTACCAAGTTCAAGCATCTTCTCACGGAAATAACAAACCAATGAAACACGTTCTGCTTCTTCGTCATTCAAAACGATTGGTGTGTTGCCATGGATAACTTCGTGATTGTTAATCAGAAGCAAGTCTCCAGGTCTTACATTTACTGCCACACGATACTCAGGAGCAATCAAATAGCCACCAGAGTAATTACCATTGTTAGAAAGAACCAACAGATTGGATAATCCTGCATTTAAGTCACCAGCATCTCGGTGTGCAGCAGTGCGGAATGTTTTGTTCACTGTAATCGTAGTGAATGGTGTTCCAGGAACCAAGAAGCGAGGATCCATCTTACGTGCTGCCTGCATCTGATTCTCATAACGCAACGGTAGCAATTTCTCAAATCCTCTAGCAAGAGTCTGTAGGAATGGATAAGCCATCGCAAACTTCTCTGGTTCACGTGCAGTGTAAGAAGTCGCACGACCATAAGGAAGTCGAGGATAACGATCGAACCATCCAGCAATACCAGAGAACACACCATTGGCGTATGTAGTGGCACAGACGTATCGTTTCTCAATTCGTCTGGCTTCAGCAATCTGTTCTGCTGCAGGTAACTTACGAGTTGCTTCTACCCAATCAGCAAACACAAACTTGTCTTTGGTAACTGCATTGATACCCCACACGTTGTTTCGTGTAGATGGTTTATCAGTCTTACCTTCGTGTTTGCGTTTGATTTCATCAATTGGATCTACTCCAATCATTGCTTTTGGATCTAAGAAATAATCAAGAATGTCTGATTCATACTCAGTCACCCACTCACGATTACCCAATTTCTCTGCACGTGGACCAGCTGCAGCACCACGATTCTGTGTTTCAGTTGCTGCTTCACGAAGTCCAATGTATGCCTGATCTTGTTGCTCTTTAGTAAAGAAGTTCTTACGGAACTTCAATACAATTCGCTCTTCAGAATGTAGTAGTTCTGGATGTCCAGGAATCTCTGGCATGTATACATCCATGTCCTCTTCAATTAGAAGATCGTAATGTTGTTCGTCTACGAACTGTCCAATTAAATGTTCGCAGTCAATCTTTTTATCTGCTACAACTACCTTTACCATTTCTTCTCCTTAAAACTTAAAACCTTCAAAGTTTTCTGTTCTTTGTCTACGACCAAATGTAGACTTGTCAAACATTGGTTCATCATCCTGACCAGCATCAGAGATATTCTCTTGTGCCGATGCTTCAACATCATACAATTTCATCTTCGCTCTATCAATACCAACCACAAATCGTTTAAAATAACTTGGATCGTTATATCGATTCTTCAGCTGTTTAACAAGTATCTGATTTAATCCCTCTAGTTCTTCATTACTCACTAAAGCAAACATGAAGTCAGCAGTCGCAGGAAGACCAAACGATTCAGAAGTATCTTCCAGTCCTGGATCAGAGTTTGTGTAACCAGATCGTGTCGTTTGAGTAGCTGAAACGATTGGAACATTATACTCAACTGCCAGTCCACGTAGTTCTTCTGCAATTGCCTTAACATATGTATAAGAGTTAATACTTCCACCCTGCTTCATACGCTGAGAAGAACAGATATTAAGATAATCTATGAAGATGATATCAGGTTTGAAATCACGCTTCAACTTCAATTCTTCTAACAATGCACGAAAGTGACCAGCATGGGCAGATGCAGTAGGATATTCTTTAACGATTAGTTTGCCTTGAGTTTTTTTGGCAATCTTATCAATACGATTATCAAAAATATCCTTATCAATAACCTTCAACTCATCCATGGTCAGATTCAAGAGGTTCGCATCAATACGTTCTGCGATTCTTTCTTCTGCCATTTCCATTGTTATGTATAATACATTTTTACCCTGTACCAAACATGAAGCACCAACGTGACACATGAACAAAGATTTGCCAACACCAGTCCCCGCAAGTGCAATGTTCAAAGTTTTCTTAGATAAACCACCCTTAGTAATCTTGTTGAACATCTCCAAGTCGAATGAAATCTTCTCTTCAACTCGATGATAATATTCAAAACGTGAACCATGGTCATCCAAATAATCGTGGCCAACGTGACTATCAAACGATACTGCCAATGCATCAGATAAGATAGATGGTAACGCATCTTGTGTTAGTGTTTTATCTCGACCATCAATAATCGAAATGGATTTTAGGATAGCGTTATAGACTGCTTTATCCTTACAAAACTTTTCAGTATTTTCCATCATCCAGTCTTCATTGACTGGTTCGTGTTCCAGCTTGCCGATGAATTCGGTTAGTTCAAGTGCTTCCTTGTCATTTAAATCTTTACGATTCGACACTTCGATTGACAAGACTTCTTTTGTGGCTGGCTTGTTGTATTGGTTAAAGAACTTAATAATTTCTGATGCAAGGATTGCTTCCTTACGATCTTGAAAATAATCTTTCTTAATGAAGGGAATTACTTTTCGACAATAATGCTCATCATAAATCAGATTCGTTAGAATCTTTTGTTCTATTCTCATCAACTCCGCCTGTGTAAATTAAATTATTTTGTGCTATACCTTCGTGGAGTAGTTCTTGCAGAATATCGCCAATATATTTTTCAAATGGTTTTTTATCTGTAAACTTCTTACCACTATCTTCTAGAATTTCATAATCAAACTTTAGATGAAGAGTATCATTTTCTTCATCTTCTTCAAATTCAATCTTTCCATAAGCGTATATTATACCATCAAATGGATGTTCTGTCAACTTTATCGCGTCCAATCCTGTATATTTGGACTGCACAACAACATAAGGTTTATTCAACATCTTCAAAATCTAATTCTTCCAATGCTTTGTCTAGATCGCTACCATTTACCATATCTACTTGACCGATTGAATATTTGTTCTTAACAAAGTCATAAAAGTCTTTGTTCATTAAGATTGGCATCCAAAAATCTTTGGAGTCAGTATCCTTTTCACGGTAGTTTTTCTCTTCACCCACTCGCTGGTACCAACCATTCTTTGGTTTGATTACATGCCCACTCTCGAGAGCGAGATCCAATAAGCCAGACCACTTGCTGATACCACCATCAAAAGATACAGAAACAGGTATTTTAGATTTTTCTTTAACATATCTCGATTTTTCTACATTAATGATAAAGTTGTAGCCAGTAACTTCGGTTCCATCTTTCTCTTGCTGACGCCCAAGAATAAAGATGTTGTCCGCTGAATAATAACTCCCAGTACCCCCACCAACGATATCTTTGGGAAACATTCCAATCTCTTTATATGTATGATTCACTACAACCATAGGAATGTCTTTTAGGGTTAAGTGAGGTGTTACCATACGGAACAATGACTTCATCTGTTTGGCACGACTCATGTCTGCAACAGACTTCTGATCCAACGCATCTTCAACTTCTTTCTTGGAAGCCAAGTTACCGATGGAGTCAATAACAATCATGACACGCTCACCACGTTCAATGTTTTGTAGCTGTTGCATAATGTCAAACTTCAACTGCTCAACATCAGTAACTGGTGTATGAACTACACGCTCAGTATCAATTCCAAATGCATCAAAGTAAGACTGCGGAGTACCAAACTCAGAATCGTAGAACAACAATGCAGCATCTTCATATTTGTCTAAGTATGCACGAGCCATTAGTAAACTAAAAGCAGTCTTAAAGTGTTTACTTGGTCCAGCCCACATTGTCAGTCCTGGAGTTAAACCACCATCAAGACGACCAGATAACGCTACGTTGATGACTGGAATGGTAGTAGGAATCATATCCTTCTTTGTGAAGAATTTAGATTGGGAAAGGATAGCAGTATCCTTAATTGTAGAATTCTTCTTAATTTTTTCTAAGATCGACATAATTAACCTTTCACAAATTTAATTAACTGGGACTCATTTAATAAACCAGTTTTAGATTTTACAGTGTTTCCATGTTCGTCAACAAGTACTAACATTGGGACTCCTCGAACTCCATATTCCATGGCTACGTTCATATTTTTATCAACATCAATTTCTTCTATTGGTATACCGAGATCTACAGTTTCCATAACCTTAGATAATGCTTTGCATGGACCACACCAATCAGCATAAAATTTTAACAACTTCATATTAGACCTTCCATCTATTTTTATTATACACTAAATTTGTTTGCAAGACAATTAAGGATTGCTTGGGTGGTGTTTCACATCAAATACAAATGTAATACGAACTACATCTCCAACATTTTTAGTTCCATGTAATAATTTATTATTAAACCATAGCAAAGTTCCAGGTTCTACTCTTACAGTTTCTCCACCAACTGTATAGTCATATACGCCTTGTATTGCAAGGTGATATCTATCTCTTGTTTGGTAGTAAGATCCAATGTCAATATGTTGTCCAACCTCTCCACCAACTGGTAAGGATAAAAACCCACAACGACTAATTGATTTAATATATTTTTTTAATACATTTATAACTTCTGTATGGTGAAAAAACGCAGGAGTTGGAACGCAAGTTTCTGTATCACCAACATATTCCCCTTCTTTTTCCACCCCACCCATTATCAACTGTAACACACCTGCTTCAATTTTTGGGAATCCATATTCTTTATCTTCAACCAGATCTGCTACACCATCAATATTTTTCTGAGCACCCCAATCTTCTTTATATTCTTTTAATTGATCTAAAATTTTAGATACATCAATACCTGTTTCTATGATTCTAATATTATCCAAAGAAAGACTCCAATGATGTTTCTTCTTGAGTTTTCCAACCAAGGGATTCAATAACAATTTGAAGAGCATCCGTAAATACTTTCTCAAACATCTTATCGTAATCTATGTATGGATGCACTCCTAGTTCTTTTGGTAACTGTGTAGTAAAGGCAATTACATCTTCCTGCAAAGGATTGGGTGTTCGTAGATAAACAAACTTGAGTTTATCGCCATCTCTAATCGCCTGATACTTATTCTGAATACCCAGTCGCTTACAGTGATGATTAAACAATAATGCTGCACGAACTTGAATGGGTGTGCCCTTCGTATAAATGGGTGATCCAGCGTATTGCTTTAGACCATTACAAGAACGAGGGAATGCGATATCCTCAACTGGCATCTTATCAAACTCATGTTTGAAGTCCATCACATACTTATGTAGATCCGCTTCAGTTCCATGCAGAATAACTTCCAACGAATCATGCAGCTTGTCACGAATAACCGCAGGTGTACTGGACTTGACCATTTCCAAACCCATAACCTTAACTTTAGGCTTCGCAAATTGAACTCCTTCCGAGTTATGAACATTAATAACATATCGTTTCTTCGCAGTCCAGATGGCTTTATCGGCAAGAACCTCTCGCTTCATTTGCATCTTTTGAGAATACGCATTCATGTATTCAGCAAGTTCCTGGTATCCCTGATCAATGAATGGTTGAATAACTTCTTCGCAGATACGATCCATATACTTAATCTTACCTGCAGTATCTTTATCGACAGCAACTTTCTCGACTAGATTTTCTAGAGTTAGATAGATCGAATCTGTATCAATCGCAACTACATAATCTTGATCCTCAGTCTTAAGAGTTTTATTAAGCATGGCATTCAACTTATTGGCCATCCAACGAATGGACAACTGACCAGAAATTGTAATACCCTCAGCCATACGAATATCAAAATACCTACAATATGCGTTACCAATCGCACCATATGCAGAGTTCAAAGCAATCTTCATGGCCATCTGTAGGTTATTCAGTCTGCTAATTTCTTTCAACAAATGTTTCTTACTTTTATCATGCTCATACTCTTGTTGAATTTTCAGCATCTGTTTTTTGAACTTGGAACGATTACTATACATTATTTCCATAAGTTCTGGTAAAAACCCCTTAACATCTCGGCGATAACACCAGCCATTGGCAGTCAAAGCAAGATCCCTACGTTTACAATATGAGGTATCAACTTCTTTTGCCAACAACTTGTCAACGGTGACAGAGATCTTTTCATCAGTAAGAGTCTCTGGACTGATGTTGTATTGCATAATCAAGTGGGGATACAGACTGTTCAAGTCAAAGGATGCCATCCACTTATGCTGCCCAATCAGAGGATCTTTAACGAATGCTCCTTCGAATTGCGCATTCTTACCCTCATTGCTAACTTTGATAGGGATAACAATACCTTTCTTACGTAGGTGATTATAAATGATAGCTTCCCACATACGAACCTGCGAGTAAACATCCTGCGGGTTGATCTTTGCCTGATAAGCCATGGTCAGATGCAGTTCAATCAATCGCATCTTGTCTTCCAGTTTATCAACCAACTCTACGTCATGGATGTTATATGCAACAAAATCCTGCCAGTGTTTGGTATAGAATTCTTTAAATGTATCTCCAGGATTCTCTTTTTTCTTGTCACCGAGTTCTTGGTCAGCGATGTAATCCAAACGATACGATTCTTGTTTAGTATATGTATACTTTTTGTAGAGTTCCAGATAGTCTAGCTGACTAATACCAGAGATATCGTAATGTTGTTCTTCGTTACCTTTGATAAAGGTATTACGTTGGTTAATGAGTCCCCAAGGACTGATCTTTTTGGCAAACGATTCACCCAACTCACGATTGATGCGGTTGATCAAATATGGTACGTCAAAGAAGTCAGTGTTCCATCCAGTGATGATGTCTGGATAATTTTGTTGCCACCAGATAATGAAGTCCTTTAGCATAGCCATCTCAGTTGTGTATGCCTGATAAGTCACATTATCACGATGGTTATTATAAAGATCTCCAGTTGGCGAGTAGCCGAAAGTCATTACAGTTTTCTTCTGAAGATCCTTGACAGTGATTAGAAGAATCTCTTCTGAGGCAGAACGAATATCTGGGAAACCAGATTCAGTGGCAGTCTCAATGTCAATAGTGAACACTTTAATCTGTTCGATATCCCAATTGATATCTTTTTCATAGGTGTCGCTGATATATTGATAACTGTAGTTAGTCTGACCATATACATTGAACCCAGCAACGTCTTCGTATTTCTTTACGAATTCTTTTGTTTCTTTGATAGTTCCAGGTTTCATCTCATCGACATAAGTGCCGTCAAGAGTGCGCCATTTAGATGGCGTCTTAGAAGTGACAAAAAGCGTAGGGTAGAAATCTACCTTACGCATATACGGTTTACCGTTTTGATATCCTCGAACGAGGATCTTGTCACCCCATTGCTGTGCTGTGGTATAAAATTCCATTAAACTGATTTTCCATACATTAATTGTAGTGCGTCAAGAGCGCAGTCATGTACAGGCATATGCTTGATAACTTCGTGCCTTTTAAAGAGTGGATGAACAATATCACAATATCCATTGGTGGTTCCATAAAGAATATCAATCGCTGTTCTGACGTCCCTCCACATATTATACCCTGTGATTTCTTGCAAGCCAAATTTAACTGCGAGGGAATCAATTGCTAACTGATCTAACGAACCACGTGCCCACATTGTTTGTTTATCTGCATTTGGAAACTTTGCCATGTAGTCATAGAACCTTTGCATTCCATTCTCAACAGTCATGTCCTCACGAGAGGGATGTAAACTAACTTGTTTTACATAGTCGTGTTGTTCTTTCCACCACTCAAGCGTGGACTTTGAAACAGTTCGACCAACACCCATCTGTTCCTTTGCATTAAACTTAACAAAACATGCATCGTCAAGTAGATCTTGATATGTAGGTCTTTTCTCTGGGTCAAAATGAATCAACGCTGCCGATAGAACGACAGCGTTTGACTCAACCCCCAATGTCTCGCAATCGAAGATGAACATTACTTGTTCTCATTTACATAGTCAGGAGGAGTAACAAATACATCCATCTTTTGTTCATCAGTCCAAGATTTACAGTAGTCATTATCGATATCGCAGATCTTTAGAATCTCTTCTCGAGTAACCTCACGTGAACTAACAATAGTTTCACCAATATGTTTCTGAGAAAATTCTTTGTATTCTTCGAGTGCCACAGTGTCTTCTGCATATTCAATTGGACCACATTTAGCGTCTGCAGGAACTTCAACCACATATCGCTGACGAAATGTAGAGATACACTCAACCATTACATATTTACTAGTCATTTCTTTCTTCCTTAGAAGCCAAGAGCCATCTTTTTGATCAATCCATTCAACTGTAGTTCCTTCAACCCAATCTTCAGGTAAACAACCATCTGGAAATACCAAGATTGGTTCACCCCATGCATCTTCTTCAACTGTTGCTGTCCACGTTTTCATTATTACACTCCTTAAGATTTTCTTTATCATCTTCACTTGCATGCTCATCACATGCTACATGATGCCAACCAAATGGATAGTAAGTCCCAGGAGCACCACACACTTCACATGTCTTATAACTCATACTCTCAGCAAAATGAATGTAGTTATAATGTTCATCAGTTGCTGCTTGAACATAGAATCGAAGTCCGCCAAACTTTTCTTTGACTTGAGAAGCAATAGGTACTTTAACTGCTTCTTCTTCCATCTTTAGTCGTTTTTCTTCAACTTCTTCAGCAGTGATTTCTTTTCCATCAGTCCATGGATAACGTCCACCATTTTCATAATATCCTTTGATAGATTCGTATCGATCTTTAGCTTGATTGTATTTACTATACAACAAACCACAAAGTACGTCAATGATATTATACCAGCCATCTCCGCAAGAGAAACCCCAACACATGGCAGTCTCTTGCATAGATGCATAACGATTCTTAAAGATTAAGGGATACTTCTCTACAAGTTTTGCGTCAAGTTCTTCTCTCATACTTATCTCCAAGTGCGATGAACTTCAGCGATCCACTCAAGACCATCATATTCTTCAACGTACCATTCCACATCATCAGGAATCTCAATAACTTTCAATTCTGAGAATCGACCATCTGCTGCAGTTCCTAACTCTTCAACAACAGCAATCAAGTCTTCATCAGAACGATGTTCGACAAGATCGTATTCAGAAATATAATTATCATTGGTGTGTGGTTGCCCAGCTTTGTAATAAGACGCACCAAGAAATTTTTGTTCTCGCTCTACTTTATCGAAAGCAATACCCTTACGCTCAAGCAGTTTCTCAATTGCTTGTTCACTCAAACCAAATCCACCGTTACATGCGTTGATTACAACTTTCATTTTAACAGTTCCGCATCACGTGAGCGTTCTTCGATTCCCAAAAATTTATGAATCAATTTATGTTTAATCATATCTGGGATAGTCAGGTGTGGGTATTCCAAAGTAAATGGACAACTGCCCTCATGCTTCCAACTATAAGTTAAAAAGAACTGTCTTGCTGTCTCAATGTCACGTTCATTATTAACATCAAAATAGCGTTTTGCTCTAACAAGTGTTTCAAGAATCATTTTATCTCCTTAGAAGTGTCCGCGATATCTTTGTCTTCGCGGACTTCGACAAAGATGGGGAGGAACAAACTTTCTTCACCAGCTTTATTTTTAATCCTAGCGTTGTATTTAACAGCCACAATCTTGCCCAATAAATCCTTCTCTTTAAGCGTCTTGCGATGATCATCATTAAACCCACTTCCTACATTAACTTTAATAATACCATCGGCAGATTCACAGACGATAGCACCTAGCATACCTTCATACTTACCAGTCCCAGATTCAACTGACACAATCTTAAGATCGCATTCAAGTTCACCTTTCATTTTAATTTGATGTTTAGCACGTTTGTCTTCCCATACACCACGTTTATCTTTTAGGATAACACCCTCTTCACCTTGAGAAAGCAGATCTTCAAACAATACTTTTGCTTGATCAAAACTATCAACCTCAACTGAATCTACAAGTGTAATTTTCTTCGGTTTTCTATCAGCCATTAGTAACTCAAGAGAAGAAAATCTTTTTCCATACGCAATTGGACAATATCCATCCACAAAATATGCATAGGGAATCACATCCCAAACAGTCGCACGAACCATCGCAGCTTCTTTCGCAGAAATTGTTCCTTTGTTTGCTTTGTTAAGAATGCCGTTACCACTTTGTCGATCCATGACACCAGAGCCACCATCAACAAGTAACTCACCGTCAAAAACACAATCAACATCACCTGCCATTCGAATAAAGTCATCATCTAAATTTCCCAATAACTGAATTTCTTTGCCATTGCGTGAACGATATTCTACCTTACCATCACGAACGATTGCGTTGAATCGCATACCATCCATCTTGGTTTGAACCAGTGCAGGGAATTCTACTTTATCTACTAGTTTCTGTTCGAAACCACTACACAACATTACTGGGTATTCTTTGATTAATCCCATCCAAACATCATTGGCTGTGGCAACTGATACACCACACTTCAGATCTTTCTGAATGATGCGCTCAATGACTTTCGGTTCGGTGCACTGCTCAAGAATATCTGTAAGATATGCAACTGCAGCATTTCCAGTATAAGCACGGGAACTCAGATCATATAACATATTCAATGCATCAGAAAGTTCTAGCGACTTAGGTCTGTCTGTGCGATAGATCGGAATCTTGCGCTGATAAAATTGAGTGAAGGGATCGAGAGCCAGACGAACAACTTCACGCAACACTTCGTTATTGCTGTGCTCAGTTAGTTGCTCAATTTTGAAGTTGCGGGAGGCATTGTTCGCCAGACTCTCGAAAAAACTATTTAGATTCATTTTTTACCTGCTCAATGTGTTTACACTTGCCATGATATTTGAAACCGATACAAGAACAATTATACCCCATATCATCTTGCGAGACAAGATATTTGTTGCTCCCTGATCCTGCAATTTCCCAAGTCTTTGTATTGGGTGTTTCGTTTGCAAATTTATAACCAGTCTGCAAAATTTGGAATTTACGATAGCGTCTATCGATTGTAATTGGAAACTTGCAAAGTTCAAAATCGTTTGGGTTGTGCCACTTAAAATATCCAAGAACCTTATTCATCTTATCATCCATTAAATAGGTATGATTTGGACGAACATTTCCAGCCCAGTCGTTCGTAACCTCTCTAACAAGGATCATGCTGCCCTCGCTACGAGATCGCTGTACTCCATAGTAGGCTCAGGATAGTCGATCTTGCCCATATAGTCTAGCTGTTGTTGTTCAAATTCACTCATGTAGTCATCCGACTCGATGGACCACCCGATAACAGTTTCGGTGTAGCCGTCATTGGCTACCTCGACGCCAGCAGCAGCGACCACGGATTCGTAGTCGATGTTGAGGGGAACACCCAGGACTTTGTAGTCCCGACCACCCTTCGGTTTCCAATAGGCATCAGCACCTGTACCCAGGGAACCGTCTTCGTTCCAGGCATAGTTCTCATACACTTGAGTAGAAATCACGAGCATCATAATATAAGTTCCTTTTCAACTTTCTATACCATTATTATACATCAAGTTGCAATTAAAGACAACACTTAAATGCAAAAACCCTACAAAAAGTAGGGTTTTCTAGCCCTGTCTAGTACAGGGTTCTCGGGGAGTGGTTAGTAAGTGCTTACTTACTTAACCAGATTTAGGGCTGATGCGGAGACGATTTCAATACCAGATCCGAAGATTCGGTTATATTCATTTCGCATATTCTGGCTCGGCTCACCTTCAGCAATGATTCCATTTTTATGGAAACTTATATTACCATCACAGTATGGAAGATAAGGCATTAATGCTACACCCATACCTTGCTCAGTTCTCTGCATCATAACAACTGCAGGGTTTTTGATCTCTTCAGTGAAGTCGAAAGTGTTGAACACTTCACCAATAATTTCTTCACCACTCACCAATTTAAATACCACAATATTACCAGGTTTCATTATAACTCCTCACTAGATACTCTTTCTATAAAATCTGCAGCTAAATCTTCATTTGGGAAGCACTCAACATACATTTTTGATACATCATATTGATGTTGTACAATAACTAAAACTTGTTTATTTTTCCAAACAGAAATTTTAAATATCCACTCACCCCTCATCACTGGGATGAAAGAGATCATGTTCTTTGTTACTTTTGCTTTCATAACAAATATTTAGGGGATCCAAGATCCCCTAAACTTGTTACTTTACCTTACGGTGTTTATATTTTTTAAATCGTTCAATGAATGATTTAATTCTGGAAAGAATATTCATTATAGACTTTCATTTAAAAGCTGTTTTTCTTTTCCTGTTTTCACAGCGATCTTCTTTGGCTTCTTATGCTCAGGAATAATACGCTCAAGGAAAACCTTTAGCATACCATTGAACATCTCAGCGTCCTTAACTTCGATATGATCGTTAAGGGCAAAGGATCGAGTGAAAGCACGATTCGCAATCCCTTTGAATAGGAATGCGTCTTCCTTCTCGTCAGAGGTAGTGTTACCTTTAACGATCAACTTGTCTCCATCAATCTCAATCTCAATGTCTTGTTGAGCGAAACCAGCAACAGCAATCTCGATGACGTATTTGTTTTCGTCAACTTTCTTGATGTTGTATGGAGGATAGTTGGGAATATTCTTAGTCAAATCATCATGCAGTGTTTGCATGCGTTTGAACTGATCGTCGAACCCGACAAAGAACTTGTCGAAATTTGAAAGATCGCTGAATACAGATGGAATGAATCTAGTCATGCTTTTTGCTCCTTTAATAAGCGAGTAAGTTAAAATGCATCCCCGAAGGCAATGCGGTTAAATGCTGGTTACGAGATCCAGCGACATCGTACGTCATGTCCGCTTTAAAACGATCCCTAAGGTAGTAGGGACAATTCCCATCCCGATTGGGACAATACTATTTAGTATCTTTGTTAGCTTGCTCAGCTTCTAACTGTTTAACTTGTTCAGCGCCTTGTTGCTGAATTTTGTTCATCAATTGAAAAATCTGTTCAAATGGGTGTTTACCCAATGATGCCAGAATAGTGTTAACTTCTTCAATTGTCAATTCAAGTTTAATCATTTTAACTCCAGTCATTTAGTTTTTTTACCAATATTATATTTAGCCACAAGTTCCCATTGATTTTTTTCTTTAAAAGAAACAACTTTTATTTGAGATAGTGATGCTTTTTGTTCCGCTTGTGTAGGATTTAGAATCTTTAATAGTTCCCAATCTTGTAACAACGTAGCAATAGCATTTCTTCTCTCAACATCTCCACTAGTGATGTTTGATTCTTTACCATCAAGAGCGAACAATTCTTTGAAATGTACGATGAAATATCTACCTTGCTTATGTAAGATATGACAACTCTGGTACAGTTTGTTTTCTTTTCTGGAGGCGATTCCGATGCGTGTGAGAGTTTCTCGCACCTTTAGAAAGTTGTCTGGCTCTGGCAGACTCACTTCAAGCATCGACTCTGGCGTCCAGTCGTAGTATACCATCTCTACAGTCATTATTTTCCACCTTTGAATAATTTTTCTTTTATCATTACCAACTGGTTTTCTGTGAGAATCGTTAGCGCTTCTTTCGTTTTCTCATTCGAGTAACCATAGTATTCTTTCACCAATCGAAAGGACTCAGTTTCAGCATCTTTTTTGTGCCACTTACTGAATCTTTTTTTCTTAGAGATACTATTTAGTAAATATAAAAATTGCCATTCATTCGGTGTATCATACCTCCTATTCATCTCATTAGCGTATAAAACGGTATCTGGAAAATAGGAAAGACCCCTATTAATAATATAGGGAACATACTCCTTTTCGGCTAGTGGATCTTCTGCAAAAATGTTCTTTTTTGTGAGATTGATCGAATTAAGATAATCGAAGGGAGTCATTGTTTAGCCTTTAGTAGTTTTAGTTCTGTCTCAGAACATCCAAACAGTTTCCCAGGATATCTTTTTTCAAGGACTTCATTAACCTCTTTCATGGTTGAACCTTGCCCCATAAATTCTTGACTTTCTTTGTTATACACAAAGAGCATATCAGCATGTTTTTCAATGGTGATATGAATCATCTCTTGTAAAGGTTTTTTGTTTTCTTTAATTGTTAATTCTATGTTTTCTGCTATAAGGTTGCGTTCTCTCGCTTTCCAACCACCAACCAAGCCCATCAGATAAAAGCAAAAAGCAATTCCAAATAATATTAGAAGTTCCATAGTTCCTCATTTGAATTTACACTGAGCCATAATTTCAGTCAGTGCTGCCATTATATTTAGTTCATGGTCAGCCACAAATGCTGCTTTAAACTGATAGTCGGCTAGTAAGAGAACAAGGGATGGAATACTATTTGACTCAATATATTGTGACGCAGTGTTATAGAATTCTCTAAACAAAGTTGCAGTGTCTGCATCAGATTGTTTAGCAACCCACTTACGCACTTCAACAAAGTCTTTATCTTTCATTAAACGAACCAAAGACTTAAATGATTCCTCTGACATATTAACTAGGATGCCAGAATCAATCTTGCCAGAAACAGAATAGCGTTGTAGTTCGTTTAGAATACGACGATAGTCAGGGAAGTGTTTGGTGATAAGTTCTGCTACAACTTTAGGATCAAACTCAATCTGCTCTTCTTTAAGGATCTGAGAAGCACGTTTAAAGAACTGTGCTGCAATCTGCTGTTTATCAGCTGAATCAATCTTAAACTCAATCACAGCACAACGACTATGGAGTGGTTCAATGATACGATTTTTAAAGTTACAGGTAAAAATGAATCGACAATTTGAGGAAAACTCTTCAATCATCGAACGAAGAGCAGGTTGAACTGATGAAGCATTCATATAATCTGCTTCATCAACTATTACAACCTTTTTAGCATCTGTTAGAGATACGGTTGATGCAAACGATTTAATAGTAGTTCGTAAAACATCGATCGAACGACCCTCATCGGATCCATTGATCATAATGTACTCTGCACCAATCTCATTACATAGTGCTTTCGCCACAGTAGTTTTACCTACACCTGCAGTACCACTAAACAAGAAGGAAGGAAGTTCACCTTGTGCGATGTATTCCTTGAAGGTTTTCTTTAGTGTCTCGGGTAGTACACAGTCATCAATTGTCTGAGGTCTGTACGACTCTACCCATAAAAACTGGTTCTCAACTTTATTCATAATATATCAACTTTTGATTAAAACTCGAAAGTTGAGTCAGCTTCTACTGCTACATAATAAACTAGATCACTAGATGGTGATTTAAAACGAGAGATTTTCTTGCTTGAGATTGATACTTCATAATCACCTGGAAGCATCTTCAGATTTTCCACTTTCAGATTAACTTTGAAAGTTTTGTCTGTAGTCCCAACAGGTTCGCTAAAAGAATTACCAGTAGCATTCTTTTTATCACCAACAACTACAGTTGCAGTTGAACCATCACCAACGATTGATACATCGGCAGCACGAAGAACAGATGCAGTTTTCTGGATCATGCTCAGTTTCTCTGCTGTGATATTAAAGGTAATCTCTGCCTGCGGGAAGGTAATTGCTTTCTGAGGTGCAGTTAGAACAGATGCGTCTGCCGCAAAGAATTTGATCTTGCTACTTCCCTGACTGATTGATACATACTTGTCTTGGAAGTCCAAATCGGGATCTTCAAACAACGACATTGCACCAAGAAATTCGTTCAGATCATAGATCGCAAAATCGGGAAATGTTTCCCCAACGGTTGCGTCTGCCATTACGTTTTTCTGTGCGGAAATGGTTGCTAGTTTGCTACCACTTTTCAGAAGCAAGTTGGAATTGATTCCAGCGAAGTTCTTAAAGAGGGCAACAGTTTCTTTACTAAGTTTCATATTTTCTCCATTCAAATTAACACATTACTATGTATAAAATATTATACCTCAAAACATGTTTCTAGGCAAATTATTTTGAGTATTTCACATCATGTTCGTAGAGGAACATTAGGCAACACATTGCATGTGCCAAGTGGTTTTTACCAGTTTCGGGATCGTTTTGCTCACCCTCTTTCCATGCCCAAAGATGTCTTTGCATTGCGTCAAAGTATCTGCGTTTTGAGTCAGGAACATGCTTCCAATTATCTGGTTCGTATTTCTCCGCACCAAATGTTAGAATTTCTACGGTTGCTTTTAATGCGAGTGGTGGTAGTAAACCATACTGTAGTTTACCACCATCAAATTTACGACCACCAGTTGTGGCAGTTTGAGATTTCTTCACATCGTCTTTTGTTGCCATAATCACTCCAATGAAATCAAATATGGACACTCAACGAATGTCCATATGTAACTCACTAATTAAGCACGAGTAAAGAGTTGTGCGCCAACAACACGGTTAACGATAGCAACCATGCGCTTGGTCGGACGACCAATGCGATATTTTACGGTTTCTGAACCGTCGGCTAGCTTGGCTTTGTTGCCATAAATGCAATGACCTTGATTACGCAACTGATAAATTGCGTCGTGGGGATTGCTCAAACCAAAAGAACCAGAGATCTGGCGAGCAGTAACTTGGTTACCACGTGTTAGGTAGTTAAGTAGTTTTGCTTGTTTAGACATATTATAATATCTCCATTATAAATCCATCAAATGAAAAAAGACGCTGGGGCGATGGCAAACCCCAGCGACAGATAAGAGTCAGGTATTAAACTTGAATACCATTCTCTCGTAAAATTTGGTTGAAGTCTTCGACATCAGTATCGACTTCTACAGACTCATCAATAACGGACTGCAGACGAGATTTATCTCGAACAGTTTGTTTCTTCTCTGCTTTTGCAGCAGGAGCGGACTTGACTTTGACAGTCTTAGCCTTAGCAAGTTTCGCAACTTTAGCCTTAGCTTTAGCAACTGGATTCAACTTGGAATCAAGTTCTTTCTGGTAGTCAGAAAGTTCGGTAGCAGTCGGCACAGGCAGTTGATACACACCACGCTCGACTTTGTTTTTATTGAAGAGCCAGTTCGGATAACCGATCTTCTCATTCTTAGCACCAGTGCGAGTATCACGCAAGGTGTAATAAATTGCAGCACATTCTTTCAGAGTGATCTGAGGATCTTTTTTGTACTGAGGGTTAGACTCAATCACAGCGACAACGAAACGCTTCTGAGCCAATGACAGGTTTGCAAATTTTAGCATGATATATTTCCTTTAAAAAGTTTCACAAAAACTAACATCACAGGTATTATTATACCCTAAGTTACAATAAAAGTCAACAGTTTTTTTCATCTTTTTTGCAACTTTTTTGGCTGGAGAAATTTCTCTCTCCAGAATTCCAAATTTCTCCATTTTAGAAGGGTACTTCCTCGCTTTCTGGAGTTTTTTCCACTGCAGCTTCGGGAGCAGGTTCAGGCTGAGGATTCTCAACCTTATCGTATAGGTCGATAAATGCAGCCTTAGTTGCAGCGTCAAAACGATTGCAGCAGAGTTCGACTGCCTTAACACGATTCTTGAAAATCGCAAAAGCACGAACAATATGAATCATACGACGAGTCGTAATAGTTTCATCCACACCACCATCAGCAAACGTGCGACGGATTGCGTCAGCCCATTTGACAAGAGTTTCTGCAAACTCATCATCCAAACAACCAAAAGTCTCCATAAGATTGCGAACAATCTTGACTTCAATCTTAGCGTTAGGATAATCCTGTTCGAATGTTACAGCGAATCGTTCCAAGAATGCTTCGTTCAGCACGTTGGTACCGATGTAACGACCATCGTCTGAACCCTTACCCTTAGTGTTTGCAGTGGCAATGATATTGAATCCAGCTGCAGGAACAATCATCTCGTTCTTGAGTTTGAAATAGTAGGGTTTACCTTCGAGAATCGGTTGCAAGCACAACAGAGTATTTGCTGCACCAGCGTCAATCTCATCAAGCAGTAACGTGACGCCAGTGCGCATTGCAATAAGGACTGGACCTTCGACAATCTCTACATTACCGTCTTGAAGAGTCTTGGAGCCGATGAGTTGTTCTTCGTCAGTCATCATGTTAAGGTTAACACGAATGAGTGGTTTCTTATGTTTGGCGCAAATCTGTTCAACCATCGTGGACTTGCCATTGCCAGTTGGACCAGAGATGTATGCAGGATAAAAGATTCCAGACTTAATAATGTTCTCTAGGTCACTGTAGTTACCGAATGGAACAAAGTTAGGATCCTTCGCAGGAATCAGTGCTTTAGTATCATTATAATCCACAACAAAAGATTCTTTCACAGGTTCAGATTTCAACACAGTATTACCAACAACAGCTACACGATTCATGCCACCATCGAGAGCATACAAGCCACGACCGACTTTATCTTTCATCAGCCACAATGGGAATTTTTCAGTCTTAAGTTTTTTCATAACATCAATCAACTGTGGACGACTTACAGTACCCTTGGACTGTACATCAGGATACATTTCAAAGAGTTTGATTTCAAACTCACGACGAAACACTGAATCAACTTTAGCCATCATTTCACTCCATTCATAATCAAATTTCGATACCGTTATTTTACATCAAGTCGCAATAAAAGTCAACAACTTTCTGCAATAACCCTACCACCAGTAGGGTCATTATTTCCTTTATAAATCAACAACTTACGCAACTAGAGACACAAATCGGTTCAATAGGATTCGGCTAGTCTTCTTTGTATTTAAGAACCTACCGAAATTCTTTGCAATCGCCTTTGCATTTGCATCGGCATCTACTTCCAACTCACCGTCTACAATCTTAGTTGCAGTTTGCGGAATGATGAATAGTTCATCACGACCAGTGTTTTTAATAGAAGCAAAGTTATCCTTACGGAAATCTTTTCTCCACTGTTCAATCAATGCGTATTTGTCACCCTTGTAGTTAGGAATGTTAGCATCAATAACACCACGCAATTCACGTTTATTATTACGGCAGATATGAAAACCAACAACTGCAACATTATAGCGATCCTTGATCATTTTAAGAATTGCATCTGCCTGCACAGTAGCATCACGTGTCAATTCGTAAGTTTTCTGAGTAACTTCATCTTTAATAAAGTGTTTCATCTTGATACGTTTATACATACCATCAACAACTTCACTACGACCTGAATCCAAAGCATAACGACCAGTGATCGGTTGTAGCGAGCCACCCTCGCCATCAGTCAACGTAATGAATGTAGTTTTCTCGATATTGTTATTCTTAATGAAATCTCCAATATTCAGATAAACCCATGCAATCGCTTCGTTCAGCGGAGTGCCACCAGTACTGTAACCGTCGTTCCACTGGAACCGATAGTCGATTGTGCGTTTAGCCATTGACTGAAATTCACTGGTAGTCATTTTATCAGAGAACAATTCCAACAGATGGAAGCTGCCATCAAGCTGGAGAATATTTCCGCCACGCTCAATTTTAGCTTTGATATATTCAGAGCGTTTTTGTTGTTTTGCAATATAACTATCATAATCTATACGCGAGCCTCTATCATTATATTGACTAGTAAACGCATACACACGATAAGGCACTTGAATACGTGTACAGAATTGTGCAAGACTGACAACCTGTTTCATGGTATCTTGCAATACATCATTCATCGAACCAGACCAGTCTACAAGCATAATCATACCATGATTCTTACCTTGTGGTAGAGTAGTCACTCGCTTGAACAAGTCATCTTTGATCTTGTATGCATACACTTTACGCATATCCAACGAACCGATCTTAGAAGTCTGAGCACGTTTGTAAAGTTGTGCAGACTTTTTCATCTCGAATTCTTTGACAAGATAATTTACAGTGCGCATAGTCTCGACTTTGAAGTTCTCAAAATCTTTGTTTTGGTTAGCATACCAGTTTGCGCGTTCCTCATCAGACCAGTTGCGTTGACGCCAACTACCATGTTCTTGATTTTCTTCATCAGTCCATTGCTCTGTAGATTTAGTTTCTTTCAAGATGGTTTTGTAGCCAACCACTGGAGATTCAAAGAAATCAGTATCAAATTTCCAGTAGTCATATTCAGTTGATTCATCGGCTAGATCTTCGAGTTTGTCTCGGAACACTCGCTCGGTTTTTGATTCCAAGTCAGTTTCATCAAGTGCTTTCTCGTCATTCTGTTTATTAGAACCACCTGATTTGAAAGGATTCAGATCAGAATCTTCATCTTCTTCTTGATCCCAATCCCCATCCATGTCAACATCAAAATCACTTTCGATTGGATCCAAATCATCTTCCTCATCATCCAAACCTTCTGCTTGCAGACGCTCTTTGCGTTCTTCAGCTTGTTGTTTGGAATAAGCATAGATGTCTTGTGCAAGTTGAATAACTTCCTGCACAGTTTCAGTGCGCTCGGCACGATTGACAAATTGTTTTTCTTCTGGTGTGAATTTAACACCACATTGGAAACCAACTTTGAAGTATAGATTGATTTTATCAATCAAAAGAATGTCGTCAAAATTCTGGACAGTCTTGACTCCAAAGAAGTCACGATCGTTGAGTTGCTTGTAACCATCGTTCATGCGTTTACGCAGACCTGGATACTTGCGTTTGATAAGTTTCTCGATACGAACATCCTCGATGATGTTCATGTAGCTCATGAGTTTACGATTTTCCTCGATGGGTTTGATATATTCTTCGGTGGTGTAAAGGGCATGACCCACTTCATGACCGATGAGCATATCTTCGATCTCGGGAGTCATTTCTTTCCACATCGGCAAAGTCAAAATGCGTGACTTGATGTCGAAAGATGCAGTGCGAGTTCTTGCACGAATCACTGAAAGATTTTCAGTTGCAAGAAGCCTTGCGGATAGATCAGTTGCTTTCATTTCCATTATTTATACTCCAAATGCTTCAGTCATTTCGTGCTCAGTCAAAGCACGTTCAACTTCTGCACGATTTGCCAAAGTAAAGGGGATCCCATTAGACGCAAAAACAAATTTTGGCAAATCTTCAAGTTGATATTTACGGCATAAGATAGCCAGTTCAAAGTCACTGAACTCTTCCCACATTGCAAAGTCCTTTTCAATTTTCATACCGTTAGTATACAACAAGTATGAATAAAAGGCAAGTATTGACAAAAATAACCCTCACTGGTTTGAGGTTATTAAGTAAGCACTTACTTACTTATGTAGAAATTATACTAAAATCATTGCGCTTTTCAAACTTAATAACAGACCTAAATTTATCAAACATCTGATCAGATTTATGACTAATGACAAATATATTAGTATGTTCACCAAACTGATTCATTAGATTTAAGAAATAATCTGTTCCAGATGTATCCAATGAAGAATCAAAAATCTCATCCAGGATTAATAAATTAGTATTTACTGAGTTCTTCATCTTGGCAATTTGACGCCAAGTAAATAGAATAGCAATATCGATTCTGAACTTCTCACCTTCCGAAAAACTTGCATAAGTAAATTCATCCCTGAATCTAGACTTAACAATTTCATTGAATGATTCATCTAATTCAAAGTGAATGTAAGCATCCATGGCATTAAGGTACTTATTAATTAGCTTATTCATGACAGGAAGATACTCACGAATAATCGCTGTTTTAATACCAGTATCTTTAAGAAGGATAGAAGAAACTTCTTGTAGATTTCTATGTTCGTGTAGTGTTGTTTTAACAGAAATCTTTTCAATTGCTGCTTTGGCCAACTCTTTTAATTTACGTTTTTCCTCGTCAATATTTGCCGTGTCCGCTTGATTATTTTCAATCTCTCGTTCAAGGTTAGAGATTTGTTTGTTAATGAGGGAAACAGCCGAGTTCTTTGTTGAGAGTTCAATGTTCTTTTCCGTAATCGTATTAAGGATAGTGTTAATGTTCGAAAGTCTCTCATTGAGAGACCCAAGAATTGTTTCGAGTTCACCAACCTTGTCATTTTGTTCAGACACTTTTGCGTTAAGACTGCTGACGATACTTTCCTTGTGCTCATGTGGGATACCTTGATCACAAGAGGGGCATACGTCATGTGTGTCAAAAAATTCTTTGTGCTGTTCATATGTTTCAATTTTGTTATGGAGTTTACTTCTAATTGACTCGGCTTTTTTGAGTTCTGACTCGACATCTTTTTTATCGCTAATTTGTGCTTTGAGTACCTCAATTTCTCCGATAAGGGTGTCCACTTCTGACTGAGTTCGCTCAACTTCGCCAGTGCTGTTAGCGATTTTCGTTTGGATAGATCGTATATTATCTGCTTTTGCTTCCGAGATAGTTTTAATAATAGCATTTTGTGCTTCGACTTTAGTCTTTGCATTCGCAATCTCGTTTTCAATTTGCTGAATTTCTGCTTTAGTATCACTCACTTTCTCCTTCAATAACTGATTCATTGTAGAGAAAATACGAATATCAAGAATGTCCTCAATAACTTCCCTACGTTGAAGCGATGGCAACTGCATAAATGGCACAAATGATGCAGACCCAAGAATAACAACTTGCGTAAATGTTTTATAGTTTAGTTTTAGAATTTGTTGTTCAAGAACTTTTTGGTAGTCACGGGATGCAGCATCTTGATTCAACAACTCACCGTCCTGGTAAATCTCAAAAATGTTTGGTTTGATGCCACGCTTAATTACGTATTCCCTACCATTAATATCAAACTCAATCTCAACAAGACATTTCTTTTGATTGATTGAGTTTACAAGCTGACCCTTATTGATATTGCGAAAGGGTTTACCAAAAAGTGAAAAGCACAATGCATCTAAGATCGTGCTTTTACCCTCGCCATTTTTACCAATAATAAGAGTAGTTGGAGATTTATCTAATAAAACTTTATTGGGCGAATTACCTGTAGATAGAAAATTCGACCAAGTCACTGATTTAAATTTGATCATACTTCTTGGTTAACTGCCTCTGTATAAAGAGATCTCATAAAGGTTTTAACTTGTTCTTTATCGACATCGGTTTCAATTGAATCAATATAATGAGAAAGAACTGATAGTGTGTCTTCTAAATTGATTTCTTCACCAATATCACCTTCTTCAAATTCAGAAAGGTCTTCAATAATTTTGATCTCATGACATCCTTTATTATACAACTTCTGTATGAATTTGTCAAATTTATAAAAATCAGTTTTATTTACAATAACCAGTTTTACATATTTTTGATTTAAGTCTAAAGTATCTAGATCAATTGGGTCTTGGGTTTTATCATCGTATTCGATTCTTGAGAACATTGTATAACTATTTTCAATGAATTCAAGTCCTCGTGTGTCCAGATCGAACAGATGGAATCCTCGGGGATCATTATAGTCTTGCCAAGTAAGTTCGTAGGGGTTTCCCAGATAATGTATATGACCATCATTTGAGCGATGATGATAATGACCAGAAAATACAAGATCGAACTTTTGAAAAGTTTCTTTAGAAAGTCCTTCATGGGATTCCATACCTCTATACATCGCAAAGCCAGAAATCTCAAAATGTCCCATACAAAGTTCAGCTTTGGTATTCTTCATATGGTCAAGACTTTCCTGATAGTTTTCAGGACAAATCCAAGGCATCATGCAAATATCTACACCAGCAAGTGTAATATCTGTGGGTGAATCAATTACATTAATATTAGTGTATTCTCTTAAAAGAAGATCTGGAGAATTTACATCGTTGGTGTTTTTATAGTAAGTGTCGTGATTACCAGCCAACATATGAACAGCAATACCAAGGTTGGCCAGTTTATCAAAGAACATTTCTTTTGCTCTTTGGAGCGCATAAAAGTTGACGTATTTACGGCGATCAAAAGTATCACCAAGAATAAGCACGGTAGTAATACCATACTCAGCAAGTTTAGGAAAGAATACATCATTATAAAATTTATGAAAGAAGTCTAAGAAAGCAATACTATCATTGCGAGCACCAAAGTGAATGTCGGTTATAATCGCTACTTTCATTCTTTATCACCCTCAATAAAATCATCTAAGTCAATTTTATTCTTTTTCTTTTTACGTTTCTTTTCTTCAAAAGTGGTCACTTCGTCAAAATTACGATTCTGTTGAACAAATTGCATGTAAGCATTATGAAACTCTCGCTCGTCATCATCTTGAACTTCGAATGAGTCAAAAGACATATCCATAATTAACTTACCTTTAATGTATGATTGTTTCTTTTCTTTGGCTATGCGACGTAAAAATGCATAGTAAATAATCTGCGTAAAGTATGCAAAAGGATTTTGAGATTTATCAGGATTAAAATTGTCCAGATATTGAATACAATTTTCAACCCCATCAAGAATCATATCATCCCGATAGGAATAGTTTATAAAATTGGGTTTATAAGAAAGATGGGTTGCTATCTTTAAGATACATTCGCCAATATAATTACTAACTCTTGGTTTTTCTGCACCATTTTCTTTTGCGTCTTTACATTTTTCTCGATGGTCAATAAGTGCCTCAAGAAAATCTTTGTTGTTTACATAGTGTGCCATTAATATATTTCCTCTTTCTAATTAGAGGCTATGTTATGTATTATACAACACCCCAAACAAAAAGACAAGTTTATTTTAAATTACAAAATAAATTTGATTTTTTACTTGACTTGGGGCATAATTCACGGTGTCTAGGGATGATTAGAATAGATTAGTTAATAGTATCATTTCCAGGCACTAAACGCTTTAGCTTTTCTGTTATACTTTCTTCGTCTGATTCAAGAATATCTTTTAATTTTTTAATAATAAGTTTAGATTTTTGTGTGGGTGTATCATCTTCCCATGACAATTTATTATCTTCTTCATTTGGTATAAAGAAAGTAGATTGTTCATGTTCGTCCACAATCTTTTTATAATGTGGTATAAAAATATGATGCATCTTTTTTATAAATGTAATATTTTTCTTAGAAATTATAAAATCATGTTCATCTGTAAACATGCATAGTGGTTGGGCAGTAAGAGATTCTCTACCTTCTTCAAAATTAATAATAGATCTCATAATCATCGGATATTCTATTAATATATTTTCTTCGTCTTCCTGACGAAGAACAGCCATCACATTTTCACCAGATGTGAGTTTAAAAATTACATAGAGGTCATTGTCATTTAACATAGATCTACCTCCAATATTTTAACTTTAAATTCTTCTTCAGCATATGTTTTATAACGCTCTGCTGCATGATTTAGAGTATGATTCTTCCACGACTTCCAATGTAAGTCGTCAGCAATATCAAATAATTTACATGAAGTCTTACCACTTTTCAATCGCAGTCCACGACCAATTGACTGCAAGTTACGAATTTTACTTTTCGATGGTGATGCGAAGATCACGTTCTCAAGTGATGGGATATTAATCCCAGTAGAAAATGTCCCATATGACGCAATAATAATAGCGTCATCTTCTCCTTCTGTTATATGACGAATAGCTTCCCTATCAGAAGTGTCTGTTCCGCCATATACAAAAAATACCTTACGGTTATCATGTGCTTTATCTTTAATCATTTCATAAAGCAACTTACCGTGTTTCTCTACATACTGAAAAAGGACAAGGGCATTACCATCGGATGCAAGAGCTAAATTGCGTATAAATTTATTACGCTTATCGTTGGTGACTAACCAATCCATCTCCTCTTGATAAGTCTTGTTTTTTCTTTCTTTGCGTATCTCATCTGAATACCTCAACATGATACACTTTATATTTAGGTTTGACAATCTTCCAGAATCCATCAGAGCCTTAGTCGTAGTGACTCTATGAACTGGACCAAAAATACCTTCCAGAACTAGCTGGTGTATTTTCTTGTTGTCGAGTGTTCCAGTTGTGCCGATGCGATAACGAATGTTATCCATCTTTTCCATAACTGTTGTAAGGGACTTCGCTTTGAATTGATGCGCCTCATCACCAATAATTACATTGAACTGTTTGAACCATGCACGTGGTTGTAGATAAACAGATTGCCAAGTTGTAATTAGAATGTCTTTTGAAAACTCTTTTGAAAAACCAGAGTAAAGTTTTTGGCAATGTTTAGATGTGCTCCATCCATTTGCGCTTGAATAATCTTCAAAGTCAGCGTATAATTGCTCAACAAGAGATGTTGTTGGAACGATTACGATGCACTTACGTTTATGCTCCAAGTGCCATCTGAGGATTGAGTAGATAATAAGTGACTTTCCAGATGCCGTTGGCGACAAGAGAAGAACTCGCTCATCAGACAGTGCTTTGTATATTGCGTCAAACTGGTAGTCTCGAACTTGGATTGCTTCGTTTCTGGATTGGGGATTGAGATCTTTAAGCCATTCATGTAAGTCATCGTGATTGATGTTATTTTGTATGGCGAGGTCATCTGATAGTTGTACTTCATAGTCATTCCTTTTAGCAAATTCGATGACATAGTTCACTAAACCAGAATAAAGAGATTTTCTAACTTGATCGAAAAGCCTCACGCGACCATCCCAGATCCTAGCCTTATATTGTGGCGTGAATCGAGCGCCTGGATATTCGTATGTAAAGAAGTCTGCTAGTTCTTGTTCAATGTTTGGATCAGAAAACACACGAACATAAACTTCATCCAGTTTTTCAATTTTAATCAATTACATTCCCGCCAAAAACTTTTTCCAGTCTATATGCGAACGTACCTGCCAGTCACGTGCTTTGATCTGTTGTAGGATAGACTCAAGCAAATAGATCATTGTCTCAAGATATTTGATTTTAACCTCTAAAGAATTTAGGTCTTCGTCTCCAGTGAGAAATTCGTCCATCTCATTCTTAAGTGGCTTCACGCCTTGCCATTGATTCCATTCAAGTTCTTTCAATTCATCACGTGACATCTCACCCCGATAGTATCGAAACTTATTCTTACGAGCAAGATTGTAATCAGATTGAAGTTTTGTATGCTTGAGTTTAACTTGCACAAGCATTTTAACATATTTTGCGTGGAGTTTGGGAGTGGTTGTTGCAGCTTCACCGAGATAGTTATCATCTATCTGGCAATCTTGTTCCCACAGTTCTTGCAATTGTTCAATGTTCATAATAATCCTCAAGTTGACTTGTTGCTATTATACAACAAATCTTACAAAAAATCAAATAAATTTGTAATATGAATAGCGGAAAGTGGCGTGACCAACCATGTATTGCACATCGTTGTTTGTTGATTGGAACACTAAAGAGTCTAATGATATTGGAAATAAATCAATAAAAGAAATTTGCTCAATTACATTATTTGTTGCAGACAAAACACTTAATGTACCATCTGAATAGTTTTTAGAAAGTTCAGTCCTATTTTTATTGTCTAATGCAAGCATAGATGAATATTGAGTATTATTTTCTGGGAACCCAAGACCAGTCATCCAATTAAAAATAGATTTGTAATTATTCATTTGTTCGTCTATTAAAAACTGAATATCAAGTTTGGTGTATTCTAACATTTCTCCTGGAATTCCAGCAACACTTAATGGAGTGTATTGATCAATCTCCCCCAAAGAAATTGAAGGTAAATTTGCTTGCTGACAGAAGTAAGAAACATCTGGCAGTTTTAAGATGTTTAACATAAACCCATTAGGAGATAATGGATTAATTGAAGATGGATAAGATGAGTTAATTATGGTAGTCATTAAGACTCTCTTTTATTTTTGAGATACTCTTGAAAATCTAATATCTTTTCTTTTTCAATCATATCAATTATAGTTGTGGTTAAATCAATTTCATGTCTGACCCAAGCCATTTTTATTTGTAAATCTCTTAACTGTTCATTGTAAAATGCAAGTTCTTTTTCTTTCCTTGCACGGCTATCTAAAAGATCGGTTAATATAACAACCTTAACTCTATTTTCTTCCATAATACATAAAAACAGTTAGAACATTACTATTTATAATAAAAAAGGGAGACATTTCTGTCTCCCTTAAAGTACCGCTTCTATGTCGGTTTAAAATAATCCGAAGATTACATTAGGTTAGAAACCTTAACACGACGATAGTAGTAGTTTGCGTTAGCAGTTAGATTGTCCTGACCGCTGGTGCCATCGTCTAGATTGACGAATGGGTTGGCAACTAGACCGTAACGAGTCTTGAAGCCAATCTTTGGCTGGAAGCTGTTAGGATCAACAGCACGTACCATCTGTAGTGGTACGTATGGGCAGTAGAACAAGCCAGCGTCAAAAGCAGAAGCGCCTTTGTAACCAACTACGAAGAACTGAGTAGCAGATACGTTGCTGGTATATGGGTCAACATATACTTTGTACTTGCCATTTAGAACGCCAGCAAAAGTGGTGCTTGTGTCATCAACAGTTAGATCGTTCTTGCCAGTTAGACCAGAAGAATAATCTAGTACGCCAGCCATAGCTAGAGCAGAAGCTACGTCAGCTGAAGTGATGATCACGTTACCACGACCACGACGTGTCTGTTGACCGATAGCATTGGCTTCACGTTCGATTTGGAACATTAGACCTTTGAACTTCTCAACTGACCAACGACCATTGCTGTCTACGTCTAGGTTGAAAGTACCAGCAACAGCAGTAGAACCACCTTGTGCACCAGCTTTAGCTGTTTTGTAGATTGTACGGATAACTTCACGGTTGATTTCAGCAAGAATCTCAGTAGAGAGAATGTTGCTTAGTTCACCTTCAGCGTCAAGACCATGAACAGATTTCATGTCTTGGGCTAGTTCGATGCTGTACTCAGCTTTTAGAGCACGAGTCTTAGCAGTAACAGAAGTCTTTTCGATGCTGAAAGCCATAGCACCGAAAGAACCGTCACCAGTACCACCTTGGCCAAGACGCTCACCGTCAGCAGTTGCTAGACCAGTACCAGTAGTTTCAGAACCACCGAAGTCATAAGCACCAGAGTGAGTACCAGTACCAGAGAAGTCAGTATCAGCTTCGTTGAAAAGAGCTTCAGTACCGTCTTGAGTGCTGTAACGGCTCTTCATTGCGAAAATTAGACCAGTAGGTTGAGTCATTGGCTGAACACCGCAAACGTCGTAAGCGATCATTTGTGGCATAGCACGACGAACTAGAGAGATAAGAACTGGGTCGAACTTAGCGAAACCATTGGTATCGCCATAAGAACCAACAGCGTTAGCTGGAGCGGCTTCAAATAGAGCCTCGCGCTGTTTTTGCATTTCACGTTCTTGGTTCTCAAGAAGAACAGCAGTTACTTCTTTACG
>Ga0208784_1000224_pt1 | contig 29982 bp, 41 predicted proteins | sample DEB19_08_DNA_FD_184531 | JGI IMG/M metagenome (GOLD analysis project Ga0208784, IMG submission 184531) | Aqueous microbial communities from the Delaware River and Bay under freshwater to marine salinity gradient to study organic matter... | ecosystem: Environmental > Aquatic > Marine > Coastal ... | reverse complement strand
AGAGCCCAACAGGCCGTTAACCAGCTTTGGCCGGGAGGGTTCCCACCCCGGGGGAGGGTGGTTCGTGAACCGCCCTCAGAAACTCGTACACCGTCCGCGTATCCTCTCTGAGTTGAACTCGGTCAACGTTGAGCAACCCCAGTTCAACTTTCCTTTGCCAACTCGACCACTGGTTAATCCACCGCTGGTGAGTCCTCGGAGGGCACAACTGCACCGAGTCCCCATCGCCTTCAAAAACCGGCTTGGCCGGCACAATCGTGCACAGCAGTGCTTGCCTCACCATCGCAGCGTCCCCGCTAACGGCCTCAGCAGACTCGCCAAGGGCCCTGACCTTCAACGCCGCAGTGACCATACCGGAAGGCAGCCCTGCGCCCTCACAAAGGGCGTCAAACGCTTTTGGGTGTCTCTCTCGGCTTGAGGCTAGTTGATCCCCAAGCTCCCAGCAAAGTTGGACCACCTCGACCTGCTTTTGCTGAGCCTCTGCGCTGACCGCCGCCAACCTCTCCGCTGTCCTCCGTAGCTGGTGAATTTCTTCCTGCGCGGCGTGCACTGCGATACGTATGTCTGTCATTGTTAGATTTTGAGTTTGACGGCCTCATGCGAAGCACGTCCTGAAGGTCAATGCTAAGTTTCCCTACAGCCTGCCGGCTAACGCCCAACCGTTTCCCGGTCTCCTCCAGCGTTTCGCTTTGGATATACCCTGGGCAAAAGTGGTGCGCCGCCACGTAAACTCTGAGCGCAACACTATTGGGCCGGTTGCTGTCGAGCATCCAAGCGAAGGCAAACCTGAGTCGCTCCGCCAACTCGGCGATGGCGTCAGTGCGCGACAGCTCAGGCTCCAAGTTGTCGATTGGGTTGTCATGGTAATAGGGCTCGCGCACTCTGTGACGTTTAAGCACCAACCGAGCTTTTGGTCAAGTCGCCGTCTCCATCATTTTTAGTTTTATCCCCAGCCAGGCTTAGCTGTTGGCGGACGTAGCGTTCCCATTGCTCGTCTGCCGCCAATTCGCCAACGTCCGATTGCTCCATGTCCGTTTTTTGGGCTGCCGGTCCCGGAGCGGCGTTTAGCCGCGCAGGGGATCCGGCAGGAGGTTGGAGCTTTCTTTCTTTTGAAGAGGGGCGGGTCGGCCCTGTGGGGGGCCGCCCCTCTTCTTTCTTTTTCTTTATATTAGGGTGGCAACCATTGCCATCAGCAGGGTGGCAACCATTGCCATGCGCATGGCAACCATTGCCACGCGGTTGGCAACCATTGCCATCAGCAATTTCGCTCGAAATTGAGAGCAAACTGTAGCGATTTCGGATGGAGATTCCGCGGTTGGTGCAACCGCTTGAAATTCTCAAAAGTCCGATTTTCACCAAAACTGCCAACGCCGTCTGCACCGTCCGCTTACTCAACCCGCAGGCGTTGGCGATCTCCTCTAGGGATGCTGGAAATGCCCCTTTGCTGCCCCGTGGTGCCCTCGACTCGAGGTCAGCAAGTGCCAACAGCACCAACGCCACAGAGGGCCCTTGGCGGACTGCCATTTCCAGCGCCCGCCGGTTAATCCATAGCCAAGGGCCGTCGGTTGTCGCCCTCATCGCCGTCTCCCCAATTTTAGGCTGGGGTCCTCATCCTCGTCCATTACAGGCTCGGAAACTTGAAACCATAGCGTGCCCATCCGCACCGGATCCGGCGAGTGTTGGATAAAGATGGACGGAGTTGGTAGCCCGTAGTCCTCGCCCTCCAGGCTCAACATCCCGGCCTTTTTTCGTCGCTTGGTGGCTGTAAGGCGAAAAGTTGGCGGGTCCTTTGGTTTTTCCTTTACCCGATTAAGCGACAGCACCTCCCTCGCCCAATTAGTCAGGATCGATGATCCAAGGCCCTGATAAGCAAGGTCGGTTTCTGTCAGGACGTTATTCTGGCTTGCGCTTTTGGGCTTTCCGAAATGGTGCACCAAAGCGGTTATCACGCCGGTCTCCTGCTGTATTTGGTTGAGTTTATGAGTAAACGCAGAGCAGATTTCTTGATCGTTTATGTCCGCGCCTATGTAACTAAGCAAAGGGTCGATAATGCAAATGTCCGGTTTATAGTCGTTTGCTAGTTCACGGTACATTCTGACAAATGCATCTCCGGTCGCCTCGGTATTGCGGAGGATTATGAGGTTCTCTTCCAGTTGCTGGCGTTTGTCCTCACTCATCACGCCCCCCATCTTTTTAAAGACCCCCTGCCAGATTTCCGCCATGTCTCCGAGATCATTCTCCGCCTGAACAAGCACGATTTTCAGCGGTCGGGCAGGTTGAATACCGAAGCTCAAGATCGAGCAGAGTTTGGGGTCCCCCAACGCCCATGCGCCCGCCAGCTGCAGGTTAAGGCATGATTTCCCAACGCCACTTTGGCCGAGGAGTAGCAAAGAGCCGCCGCGGCATAGCCAGCGATTCCCGAGCACACTCTCTGGATCAGCCTTGGCGTCGAAACTCAACAACTGCTCGTGTCTAAGCCTCTGCCCGTATTTGCGAGCTTGTTCCTCCGCCTCCCAATCCTCCCAGCTTAGAGCCCCGATCAAAACGTCGATCAGCCGTTGGCGTTTGTCGCCACGCTGGCAGCCCGCCATCCTCGAGAGCCTGGAGGGATTGAGGCAAGCGCGGTCAACTTCCATTCCATCAAACCGCTCAATGGCGTCGGCGGCGGCTTTCGCTCTGGCTTTGTATTGCTCCAAGTCCTTGGCCTCTACGCGCACAAATGCGTGAAGACTTTTGCCTCCGCTATGCACCACGCAAGACACCGGGAGCCCCGAAGCCAGAATGGCGGCCCACTGGGTCTCAATACTCGCCGAATCCGACTCAATCAGGCAATGGCGGTAGGCGGTCACATCGCCATCCGCCGAGCCTCCCGCGGTCAGCGGATTGACGCGCACCCAAGTGCCGATCGGATTGTCCGGCAACGCTGGGTATTCCTCCCCCAACTGGGGGAGTTGGTACGTTCGTCCCTTGCTTCGGATGGAGCCGTCGGACTCCGCAGTGACGACGCCGAAATGCTCGCCTCCGAAAAACAGCGCCTCCAACATCTGTTCACGTTCGTTAACCCAAGTCAGCTCAGGCAATGCTGTCGGGAGCACCGCGGGCTTCGGTGGTGGAGCCTCCACGGTTTGCAGTGTCTGCCGGAACGGCTTGTCTGGACGCATCCCGAGCGCCATCCTCGCCTCGGCGCTCCGGAGAGTGTGATTGGCTGCGTCGACCTGATGGCGGCAGGAGTTGTGCAAGCAGTGGATTGTCGGCGGTCGATCATCGACATTGACTCGGCAATCCCGCTTCCCGTTTTTCGTGGTGTGGCTTGCCTCCCCAGGGCAACGGATGAATGCGCAGGCCTCGGCATCGTCGAGTTTGCTCCAACTCAAGACTGAAAACTGCGTGGAGATGAGTTGTCGCTTTTGGTCAGCAGTCAGCGGTTGGCGCTCAGGCAGTTGTTTGTTTAGAATGGCCATTGGTTTTTTTTTCCGAAAAAAAAGCCTCCCCCGTAATTTTAAACGAGGGAGGCTTTATTGAGGGTCACTTGCTAGAACGGAACTTGATCATCGCTCGCATCGCTGCCTTTTGTGCCAGCCTCAAGAGGAGCTAAAAGGCCCTTAAACGAGGACACGCCAACTAGGTTTTTTTCCAACCCCTCCATTACTGGAGCGATTGCGGAAATGTTCGCATAGGTTTTGCCATTGGCCGCAATAGTGTGCGTCACGGTTAACTGCGCCCCTTTGCCAAACAAAGAAGTTGTGTCGAACCCAGTTTTAGGCGCTTCTCCAAGCCAAGTCGTGACAAATTTGACTAACGCTGATTTTTCATGCCCAGAGATTTTCATGGGCTTTGAACGCACAATCCTCAAACCACCTTCTTTCGCTCGAAACCCAAAATAGAAAGTTGTTAAATCGACAACTTCGGTTTCTTCGGATTCAAACTTCCTTCGTTCAACGCCATAGCGTTCCTCGACTTCAATGCATGTAGCTAGGAATGTCCCTTTCGGGGCCATCTCCTCAACTAATATTCTGCGGCCTCCGCCGCCCGTTCCGGTTTCTTGTGTCAGTATTGCCATGATTTTATTCTTTCTTTTTCTTTCTTTTTCTTTCTTTCGGCGCAGGTCGCCACCCTCAGCCGTTCGGCTGGTCGCAAAAATTCATTCCATCCACTTGCCCAGCGTTCGCAGAAACGCCTTAGCGCGTTGAAGGGCGGTGGCGTGAAATAAAAAATTATCTCTACCGCACACCTGAGCTAGTTGAACTGCATATAAGTCAGGCTCTTTCAAAACCCTCTCCGCCTCGTGCATGGCGTTTAAATCGTCGCTGTAATGCATTACAGGCCAACTCTTGCTAGGTTGACCTGGCGGCTTCCCAAGCCAGCCCCAATCTTGATCCTGTCTAATTTCTGTCCACCCACACTCCGCCGCAATGGCGGTGTTGATTTCGTCGTCAGTCATTCCATGACCTCCATCAGTTCCGAAACAAGCGCATCTGCGTAATCCACCGCTGACTCTGCAATGCATGTTCTCCTTTCAGATCCTTCCAAAAATGCTGAATAACCTTTCTGCGACAATATCGCGTGCATCGCTGAAATGGCCGCGTCTACTCGCGCTCGGTTCCAGTCTGTCCGAGGGCTCTCCTTGGCTCTACGCTCCCAGTAATCGCAGAGCTTCTCTGCGCTTTCAGCTCTGTTCAAAAGCTCGTTAAGCTCCTTGTGCAAGTCCTGGATCGTAACCAGTTCCAATCCTGCTGGATCGAGGATAGTTTTCGTGTCACTCCTTGTGTGGGCCTTGATTGTGTAGCTCATTTTGTAGTTTGTTTAGCTCCTTCTCTCGCTTCAGCTCCCGCTCCTGCTTCTGCTCCAGCCCCCGCTCCAGCTCTTGCTCCAGCTCAAGCTCCAGCTCCTGATTTTGTTCACGCTACAGCTTCTGCTCCAGCCCCCGATCCAGCTCCAGCTCCTGCTCCAGCTCCTGATTTTGTTCACGCTACAGCTTCTGTTCCAGCCCCCGCTCCAGCTATTGCTCCAACTCCTGCTCCCGCTCAAGCTCTTGCTCGTGCTGTAATAAGTAGCCGAGCCTTTCATTTTTGCAGCGGCTCAAAAGGTTTAATCTCAACCACGTCGATTATGTTCTGCCGCGACACGATCACTTGGTTAGGCCCAAACGGCTCCACTTCGCTTGCAGTCGTGGGGTCAATGCAAAATTGCATCCAGCGGCCCGTGTCAGCGATCCACGCGGCGGATGAGAGCACCAATTCTTCGTGGTATACGGCCTTGAGTTGGCCGGTCTGGATCATAGTTAGCGTCCGGATGGCGTACCATTTACCGACTACATAAGGGTGACCATCAACCGGGGTTTGAGGGACTGATTTGGCAATAATTTCTGCGATTTGTTGTATAGTTTCTGGTGTCATATTTCAGTTGGTTTTTTTTAATTTGCCCGTCTCTCCGAGCTGTCACGCCGTTTAGCGCCCGGGATTTCCCAGACCGTCGGCAGGCGTTCGCCGTTGCTGTGTTTCATATAGGGTGCACAAAACCCCGTTTCCGGATCTCCCGGAACACCATGCAGCAAATCATTTGCGTTCAATGGCCTCCATCCCGTCGCGCAGGATGGCGAAAAACAACTCAGCGCTCATCGTGACGCGCCAATCTGTCCGGCTGCGTTTGTGGGCAACGATCCACGGCTTCCCCGCGCCGTCCTTGGCCGCCTGCTCGCAGGCCTTTTCGAGATTAAGAGACTCGACGAATTTGACTTCCTGATGGAGACCCGCCAGCTCCTCGCAAACTACATCCGGCGAGTCAGCGCCACCGGCAAACTGTTGTCCTCGTCGGGCGGTGAAACCGGCCTCTCGGAGCTGGTCACGCCATAAGCGCTCACCGCGAGCTCCTTTGGATCGGCTGTTTATTTTTCCCATAAAGCGCAGTAATTGTTTGGGTCGATTGGTCGTTCACGCCGGATGCAAAGTTCGCCATAAGAGTGTTTGCAGTTTCCGCAATTATCGAGCAGGTCGAGCACGTCGCAAATAGCAACAGCTCGTTGTCTAGCGGTTGCCCTCAACAACCAAACGCGATCGGAGACCTTGACACCGCAAGCTTCTTCTAACGCCGCGAGGTAAGTTGCCTTCCATTTGTGCCAGACCAACTCTTCTGCCTCATTTACAGCGTTAAGGTCTTCGCAGTAGTTTGGACAGTTTGCGACAATTTGCCATTTGGCAAGGCCCATCGCTTTGGCAATGGCGACGTTGATTTTTGCGTTTGTCAAAACAACCTCCTCCAGCTTGTTTGCAAATTGCGATTTGAAAGCCACAAATCGCACGCTTTTTCGATTTTGCACAAATCCGTCAGTTTTATGCAGTCAGGCTCAACCAAAATTTTTGGTCGATGATGGTTTGACCATGGCCACCGTTCGTCGAATAACGGGGTAGCCTTTGCAACCTCACGTTTTTTGCGGTGAAGGCTTAATACCTTAAAATCTTTCCAGATCGATCTCATTTGCGCTTCTACTCCGCGATTTTTATGTCTCTAGCAATCATTGCGTCGCAAAGGTCCATCGGAATCTGTACCTGCTGCGCTCCAATAGCCGCGCGGAACCGGTTGAACAACTCGCGTTCTTCGTGGAGCTTCCAAACGATTTCGGCGTAACACTCAATCAACCGACTGAGCGAGTTTTGAAGGTCTTGTTTTTCACTCATGGCGCAAACCTCCGGATTCCAACGCCAGCAAACGCTAGCGCCAATGCCATGAGCAACGCGACAATCAAACGCTCAAATCCGACTGCGTAAAATCGCAAAACTGCGGCGTCGATGTAAAACAACGCGGCAAAAGCCAGCGTCCAACGGAGTGTGTGGCGTTTGGTGTTCATAGTGTTCAATTCCGTGTTCAATTCCGTGTTCAACCTATTAACGCTGCCCTTTGCGCGTGAGCTTCCGGTCTTCTGGTCGGAGGTGGAGGTCGACTCGAAAGTCGACTTTATATTTTTTCAGAGCGTAAGTGTTCATTGGTTTAATTCGTTTGGTTTTTAACTGACGGCGCTCACTCTACCCAACGCTCCCGAGTTTGCAAGCCCTCATCGCGTTTTTTTTGAAACTTTTTTTTCCGATTTTTCTTGCGCTGCCCGCAAACCTCCTTTTTTAGCGCGTTTGTAGACATTTGGCGGATTCCATTTTGGAACAATTTCGCAGTCAATTTGAGCCGTCAGTCGCTCCAAAACCGACAGCGTTGGGGAGTTTTCGCCAGACTGCCAGCGATACCAGGAGGACTCGGCGACGCCAGCCGCGTAGAGCCAGCCTGCACGGCTGAGTTGAGTGTGAGCAATGCGGAGGCGGTCGAGATTTTTTAACAAATTCATGTTTTTCAGCTTGCACAAACGCTCCCAGTGATGCAAGCCCTCGTCTGTTATGAAAAACCAAATCCTCCGCTTGTCGGCAGCGGATTATCACGCCGACAAAACCCGCATATCCAAACACGGCCTTGACCTCATCCATCGAGCGCCAGCGCTCTATGACCACGAGCGCCTCAGTCCACCACGGGAGCAGACTCCAGCCATGAGAATGGGGGAGCTGGTGCATCTGGCGGTTTTAGAGCCTGATTTATACAAAACAGGGGTTGGAGCACTACCAGAAGGGCTCGACCGTCGTACCAAAGAGGGGAAAACCGTATACGCCGAGCTGTCTAGTCAATACCGCTACCTCGTCACGCCAGCCGAGGCTGCCGACATCCTCGGTATGGCCGAGGCTGCGAGGGCCGTTGCTGGGTCGCTATTGGCCGGTGCGACCGTTGAGGAGTCTATCCGCTGGGAGCGGGCTGGGGTGGCCTGCAAGAGCCGTATAGACGGGCGCAATGGCGGAGTGGTGTTCGATTTGAAAACCACCACCGACGCCACCGCTTTTGAGCGCGAGGCCTTCCGGTATCGTTACCACGTCCAGGCTGCCTTCTATCTTGACGCGCTGCGGGCCTGCGAACAGCCTGCCGAGCGGTTTGCGTTTGTGGTGGTGGAGAAGACAGCGCCGTACCTGTCTACCGTTTTTTGGGCGGATGACGACGTCATCGACGCCGGGAGGATTGAGTACCTGCGCGACCTCGAAATCTATAAACGCTGCCTAGCAGATGACTATTGGCCGGGGTTGCCAGAGGAACAAACACTTTCACTCCCACAATGGATGGAGGTGTCGAAATGAGAACGTGTGACAGTACAATCATTAACGCGCTGCGCATTTTGGCTCGTGAAATCGATTCTGAGGACGGCGTTGCCAACGCGGCGCTGGAACAGGCTGCGGAGCGGTTTGCGGAGCTTGTCGAGGAAACCAAGCTCCTGCAGGTTCGAATTGCCGAGTTGGACGCCGAGAAAGACGATTTTCCGGATGAGCAGGATGGGAAGGAGGTGGCGAAATGAGTGACGTGCAAAATGCAATTCAAGCCCTTCAGCAAATGGCGAAGAGGCAAACTTACTTCAAGCGTCACTTTGACGTAATCATTAACGCGCTTAACACTGCGCCCGCCGCGGATGCAACGGCCATTGAACACCGAGATTTGGCCATGGCATTGAGCGCTGCGCTGGTCGAACACGTTGGAAATGCGATTGAGGGAGAGTGCGATTTTGCTCGCCTTCGCGAGTTTCAAGAAGCGGCCAGACAAGAAATCAATCGCCTTTACACTGAGGTTTTCAACCGACTCCCATTTCCAAATGCAACCGCTTAAAAACCTAATCACCATCGACCACCGCACCCCGATTATCGACCGCCTAGCGCTTGAGGAAGCCCGAGAGCACCTCGAAGACTATGAGCTGATCCGGGAGATCCTTCGGTCGTATCTTAACGCTCAACAGCCCGTCCTGCGCTCGCTGTTGCTGCGAGCGCTTAACAACGACCCAACCTGGAGAGAGGAGGCGAGGGAATGGACAGGTCCTTTCTAATCCACAAGCTAAGGTTTTCAACCGGACTCCTTTTGAAAAATGAAACTAGACACAATCCTTGAAGGCCTCGAGGCCATGCGCAAAAACTGGCAAATCGCTTATTCGGATCGCCTGCTAATCGAGGCCACGATTGAGCGTCTCAAACGCCAGCAGGAGCTGCTTTTCAAAGCGATGGCGGATGCGCCAGGATGGCAGGCGGAGGTTCCAAAATGAGCGCCTATCACAACGGGCAGCCAATTTACTGCCCTAGGTCTTCGGTCCCATTGATTCGATCGAAATTGCCAAGGTATGGCGACATAAAACGCGTCGTTGCCGAAGGAATCGCCGCTGGCGTCATTAAGCCAGCGAAGAGAAAAGAGGAATGCTGTCGAGTCGACTGCGACAAACCAATCGTCACCGGCTCGATATTTTGCGCAAAGCATCGAGGGACAATTCCGAAGCCACCACGAAAATTGATTCAAAAGGTTTGCATCACCTGCGGGAAACAATTCGGGACCCACACAGCTCGCGCTCGGAACTGCTCAACGCCATGCAAGCGCCTGCAACAACAGGCAGAGGCTCGCGCAATGCGAGCGAGGAAAGAAGCTCAACGCCGACCTTGCCTAAAATGCGGAGAGGTTTTTTTGCCCGGAAGAGTGTGGGCGAAATTTTGCAACCCCTGCCGAACTAGCCCTGGGTGGGGCTATTGGTACGAGCGTTGGCTAGATGAGCAACGCCAAGCACCCGGAAACTAACGCCTCGCAAAACCCCAACCTTGAGCGGTGCAAACTGCTTGAACGCTGCAATGGTCAAATCAATCGCGTCTCCTGCGCTTTTGGCGGGGCCGTTGTCGATTAGGGGAAGCGTCAGTTTCTTTCCTTTGTAAGCGACCTCCACCAACGTCTTCCACGGGATCCTCGGGCGAAACGCTAGCGGGGATCCTGCGGTGGACGTATGATTAGGAACAACAGGCAGAGCACACCCGAGAACGCTATCAACAAGAGTCGAAATACCAGAAGCTGTTTGCCCATTATCTAATTCATCGTTGGCTCCCCCAAACCAAGTGGCCGTGCAATGGTCGCAAACCAAATCATCACCATCTACACGAACGGAAAAACACCATCCGTTACTCTCCTGTTTTTTCATTCCGGATGACATCGACAAGGCCAAAGATGGCCACAATCGCTTGAGCAACCGCGCCGCCAATCCCGGTTGAATAAAGTCCAATAGCCGCGCCGAGTTTCGCAAGGCCCAGCCACGTTGAAGGTTGCCTGACATAATCTTTAATTTTCATGGTTACGTTGTTGTTGAATGCTGAAAATCCGCTCCCATAAAGCTTTGCGATCAGATTCGCACTCTTTGATTTTGCTGTATAAAAACCAAACAGCCACGCCAAGCATGGCAAGGGAAAGGCCTTGGTTGGCGATGTCGGCGGCTATGCGATCTAGGAGTGCGTTCATTGGGTTAAAAATGGATGGGAAGGAGTGTAATTCGTTGAATACCTAGCCGCTTTTGTAAGCCTAACTTCATCAGTGTAAAAAACATTTTGCGGAATTGGATCTGAAGCAACAGACTGGCGAGGAAGTGTAAAGCTGGACACTAATGGAGGAGTTGTATTTTTTGATGCGGCCAAAACTCCGTTAATAAAAACCTTTGTTGTTGAAACGGTTGAAACGATAGCAAAATCAAACCAAGTGCCTACTATAAATTGCCCGTATGTGTAAGACGTGCCTGTTATTACTATCTGAAAAACGCCACCTGAATAAGTTATTGATGCCCCAGCGCCCAAAAAGACAAATCCGTTTTCTGGATAATAAACAGAATAAAAACTAGCCTCAAAAGTAAGCGTTTGAATTGTGTTTGCACCTAATGAAAAAACAGGGTTTCCTGACGCTGTTTGCTGAATTGAATTTCCAGAAAGTGCCGGACTTGATGCAACTTGATAAAAATTACCAGCCCCACTGATTGGAAAGGCAGGGTTTGACTTTTGATTTACCCAATTTGCACCAAGAAGAGACCCAACAGTTAAATTGTCGAAAGTCTGCAAAAAAAGTACATCGTTCCAAAATGGATCTGTTGCAGGGACCAACGGTTTCGAAGCTGCAAATGCGCTTAGGAACATTAGGTTGAGATGTCCCCTCCCAAGACCCATTCATCAGTCGCCAATTTCAGCAGCGTCGCAAGAGCGTATTGTGCCGACGTTTTCGTTTTGCCTCCGCTCGATCGCAATGTCACACCACCAGCGCCCGCAACAGTGATTTGACCGGCTCCTGCTTGGTAGAGGAGCACTTGCGACCCAACCGGGAAAGGCACGCTAGCATTGGTCGGAATCGTAATCGCGACAGCCGATCCGCTAGACGTTGAGACGGTGGCGTTATTGTCCGACAGTGCGAGCGTGTACGAGGTTAACGCTGTCGAATTGATCGCCGGTAGCGGCAGCGGGTGTATGTGGTCAGCGCGAGCTGCCTGCGTGGAGATACCCGCCGAGGCTGCTGTCGCCAGAGCTGCTCCAACCGTCGCGCCTAACGGCAACGGGTGTACGTGGTCAGCGCGAGCCGCCTGCGTGGAGATGCCAGCGCTCGCCGCCGTCGCTAGCGCTGAAGCAGCCGCAGTGGTGAGTGCCGGAATGTCGGACGTATACGCCACAGCCAGCGTTTGCGAGCTGATGTTCGTCAGGTACATCCGATTGTTGTCCCATTGCAGGCTGTGCGGAACCTGCGATGTCATCAACGCCGAAACCGCTTGGAATCGCGCTGCGGACTGGGAGCTGGTGTTTTGCCGAAAAACGACAGTGCCACTAAAAGTTGCACCGGATTGGTTAATGAGTGTTCCAAGGTTCCCTAATGGAGTCGCTCCAACGACGATTGAAGAAGAACCTCCAAGGGTGCCGACGCGGATGATTTGCACCGTACCCTGAATAGTTGTCCCGTTTAGGATCTGAAAAAAGAAAACACAAGATGGAATCGTGCCGCGAAACCAAGTTGGCCGCGTCATGATGATCGGTGATGTAGCAGACCCAACAGAGTTAATGATCCAAGGCCCAAGATTCAAAGTGGCACTTCCAGCCAAAGAGCCGATGTTCAACATCGTGTCTCCATCCTTGAAAGTATACCCATCCCCAGCAGTCAAAGCCCCATTGGAAGAAGCTGTGAATACATTGTTTGTGATTGTTCCAGCGATTGTGGCAGAAGACCGACCTGAAACTAAAATAAAGCCGTAAGGAGCAAATGGGCTCTGGGCGGCAAACTGATCTAACGAAGAAACCCCAGTGCCGCCTTTTTCGATTGGCAGAACCGGCAAATCCGACGTTGCCAGCGCTCGCAGTGTGACGTTGGTGCCGTCTCCGGCGAGCACCTGTCCGCTGCTCACAGCACCTGCCAGTGCGTTAATCGCCGCCTGTTGAGACGTCGCCCCGGTGCCTCCGCTCTCGAAACCTAGAATCTGCGACGTAGCGAATCCGCCAAGTTGCGACAGCGAAGGAACGTCTGCCGTCGTCAGCGTTCGAAGCGTGACATTGGTGCCATCACCGGCAAGCACCTGCGATGCTGTGACGCCTCCAGCGAGCGCGTTCAGAGCCGATTGCTGATTAGTCGCTCCAGTTCCACCATGGAGGATATCGAGTGTCGCGGTATTCGAGAAACCACCGATGTTTGCCAACGCCGTTGCTGGATCAGTAACATCATTCAGGTTATTGGCCTGCAACAAGGCTCCTTCCTGCGCCGATAACCCGCCGACGTTAATCGTCCACGCGGAGTAGGTGCCGGCGCCCGTATGCTGGGCAACGTCGATGACTAGCGTGGTTCCCGAGTAACTAACAACCGTCCCGTGCGCATGGTTGTTGATGTCGTAGACAACCGTCACGTCCTGCGTTGGCGTGTAGCTTAACCCAGAATCAACCGTGAACGTCGCGGTCGGATCGTTGCCGAGCGTCCAACTGCTCGAAGACGTAGTGAGATATTTGTCCCCACGATTTGCTTGAACAAACGCCGTGGAAGCCGCCTGCGTGGTGCTCGTGCCAACGCTGGCGGTCGGCACTGTAGGGATTCCGCTAAAGGCCGGCGAGATAAGCGGCGCGGCCCCCAGCGCTGTGAGAGCCGCTGCCGCTGAAGTCGATCCCGTGCCACCCCGGACGATACTCGTAACACGCTCACCGACAAGTTCAACCCCGGCATCGGTGCCGAGGAAAATCTGGCCAGCGCTGCGATTCGTCGCCACCTCGCCGAGGAGGAGGCTGCCGGGAGTCCCTGCCCCCGGCGTCGAGTTCGTTTTCGGGATGATCGGATTGCTCATGCTTTAGTAAGTGCCGCCGTTGAACACCGTCGAAGGACTGGAGGTCGTGATCACCACGTTGCTGTCGGGGGTTAGAACTCCGTTTCCGTCAACAAGCAGGCCCGTCCCAGGCTGAATGATACCAGCGCTTGATGCCGTGGCGACCGGAGCCGACAACGTGCCATTGAGCTGAATTGCAAGCCCGCTGCCTGCAATGATTCCGCCGAGACTTGCCGTGGTGGCTGCGGGCAGCGTGTAGGTGCCCTGGACAGCACTGACGCGCCCGCTGCCGTCGACAGTTAGGTTATCCCCAACGATGATGGCGCCCAGCGAGGCCGTGGTGGCCGCGGGCAATTGAGCCGTTCCGACCTGAGCCGAACCGTTGAGCCCCGCAACGCCGTTGATGGCGTTGATTGCCGCCGTTGAAATCGCGCCGATGTTGGCCGGGGTCAATGTGACGTTGCCGTTGATCGGCGTCTGACCGTTCACGGAAATCACTTCCGAGTCATTTCCGGAAACCTTATCCCACGTCGACCCGTCAAAAATCACGAGATCGCCAACCAGCCAATCTGTGTGTCCGTCAAGGTTGGTGGAGCCTGCAACGCTGACAACGTAGTAATGGCCTTTGGTGCCTGTGCTAGATGCCAGCGCGGGATCGTTTGTGGACGCATTCCAAACCCCTTGATAGTTGAGAGCCCCCTGCAAACTCGAAGGGATCTGCGCCATCGAGATTTTGCCAGTGCTATCAAGTTGCGGAACCAACCCAGCGATAGCGGAGGTCGTTAAACACCCGAGGTCTGAAGTCTGAATCGTCGGGAGCTGCGAAGATACCAGCTTACCATCAGCACCAAGCCCAGCGACTCCATTAATTGCGCCAAGTTGCTGAGTTCCGAGTGCGCCGATTGATGCCGTCGTGATAACAACATCACCGGTTGCGCCGTTCACGGTTTTGACAGGAACAACATCCGCAACGCTGCCGTCATGGAGTTTTAGGTAGAGCCTGCCGGTTGTGAGGTTGCTGGCCAGCTCGCCAGTGGTTAGTGCCAGCGCTCCGGGAGCAGCCGTTGAAAGCGCAATGGCGTTGTATTTTGGGACGATGGGATTAGCCATAAATTAGTAAGTGCCGCCGTCAATCACAGCGGAGATTGATATTGCGCCGACATCGGCTGCGGTTAACACGACGATTGGACCAGTGTTGCCGTTGACACTGACAATGGTGCCATCTCCGGGAGGGCCTGGAGGCCCAACAGGCCCAACAGGCCCAACAGGCCCTGGCGGCCCATCAAAGATTTCGACTATTTCGAGACAACACTCAGACATAGACGGTGATTCGGTTTTGAATTGTCACGGTACCTTCAAATATCCGCGAACGATTGCCATTTTGGTCGATGCCAAACAAATCCCAGAGGTATCGTCCAGCCGCCAATGCCGCTGTCGTGGCGTTGTCAAGGCTCATCACCGCAATGGTTCCGTTCTCTCGCAATTCAAAATCGAAATCCGCAATCACTGTTGATCCTGGGAGGGCGCGAACCTGCGCCGCAAACACCCAGTCGGTCAAATCAACAATCCCAGCGCGCGCCACCAGTCGGAATGACTTTGAGAAGTCAGTTCCCGCCTCGATCAAGAGATTAAGGTTTGCGCTGGTCACACTGAAGTCACGTCGTCAACCGGTCCACGGGTTAAATTGAACCGTAACGGTGAAATCACTCACCAGATCCGTGTGCCCGTAAATCGGCTGCTCGTGAATGAAGTTCCCGTCGCCATCGCGCCAATAATAGGTTCCGACGCGAAGGTATTTGTTCGGATTGTTATAAAATGCGTTAGCCCAATCGCAAATCGTGTTTGCCTGTAACTCCGCCAAAACTTCGTCATCAAGGCCGCGAAATGAAGTGCCTGCAAACGCTTTCACAGGCGTATAGACGCCACTTTCTTTGACTTTTGCGCATTGGTACTGCCAGTCACAAGTGACAACTTCATCAGGCTCGGCAAACTCTTTTGCTAGCCCTCCAGAAAACCAAATCACGGGAGGAGTGTTGCGCATGGCCTCTTCGGCGGAAAACCCGATGCACGCAAAATCACCAAGCGCCGACACTCCAAAGGCCAGAAACTGATCGGATGCAATCGCAGCATCCACCGCCGTTTGCTGGACGAGTTGCCCCACTGGGATGGAGTTTGTTTGCAGGCCACCAACGCTTCGAAAGTTTACCTGCCGATCGCGGTGGACCTCAGCGACATTGGATTCGCGGTTGTAAACCGATTGATAACTTAGAAACACAGACCACGGATCCCAACCGTTGAATTGTTCAGTTGTTGGTGATGCGACGCTGAATGTTCCGGTCCCAATTAGTTTGTCAGCAGTCAACGCCACCGTTGGCGATGTGGATGCACTCGTTGGCCAAACAACATCTCCTTGGAACCAGTCCGGTAGCCCAACATCTTGAGGCCGTAAATCTGGCAACATTACCGGCCTCGGCCACCGCATTCGATTCAGAACCCAAACGCTCGATTCATCGTCCTCGCAAGGTTTCCACGCCATGCAAACAAAATCGCCATGCGTCTCAAACGCTTGCCGATAGTTGGTCACAAGCCCGTCAGCATTTACGCGAAATGATGGCAAAGGAACGCAATTCAATGCCGGGATTTCGCCCTGGCGCTCGGTTGCTGTTGTAAAATCTCGCTTCTGCGCTTCCCAGTTTTGAGGCTCAGCAAATCGCCGCGCATAAGTGCGCTGCAACGCGGAAACCTGATCTGTCCCCGGAAAAAGCGTTTGGATTTGTTGTGTGACGTTGACTGAGTTTCCGTTGACCGGATCTTCAACCTGCTCAAGCCTGAGCCATTGTTGCTGGCTTGGTCCAAGCGTTGCAAACACCGCACTTCCAAGCACTGACGGGCCTTCGGTTGTAAAAACAGGGTGCCATGTAAATGTCTCAGAAATACCAACATCTTCCATTCCGCATGGTGTCTGCGTCAAAACCGGGAACATTGCCGACCCCGCAACAAAGAACCCTCCAGCATCATTCCACGCATTCTGAACTGTCTGATTGAACAAATTTGGCGACCAAACATTTCGCGGGTTGGCGTGAGAGAACACGCGCTGCACCGAATACGATTGGTGTCTGAAGTAAGCATTCGCCACCGCGTTCCGTTTGATTTTGGAAACAAAATACCAGTATTCACCTCCCTGAAGAGCGCTTAGTTGGCCGCTATTGAGCCACAGGGCTCCAAGCGGTTCTCCAGTTGCAGCAAACCACGATTGAACGCCTGCGGTATACCCTGCCGTCGTCAGCGTTGGGTATTCATTGGCCGCCACCGGTCGCGCAGTTTGGCTCAAGATCGGCTGAAATAAAACTTTGCTGCCGATGGGCAATGGGAACCCTGGGTAAGATTCAGTCCCCAACCGCCACGTTGGCGGAAAAGCTGGAAGCTCTGCGGTTCCCAATCCCATCACCTCGCCGGTTTTGATCGGAACAGGCAACGATTCAATCGGCAGTAAACTCATGGAATCGGTGGCGGAATAGTCAATCGAGTTGCGTACTTCCAAGGCACCGCTAATTTCGCCGCCAACCCGTCAAGGATTTGCCATTCGAGAAGTAAATCAGTCGACACAAGTTGAATGACTTTGACCTGCAAAGGGTCTTCGCCTTCACCTTGAGGAATAGAGTGAATCGGGCCCTCTCTCGGGTCCGTTGTCGATGCAACCTCGTGCAACGCAATTCGCAAAAACTTTTGCCGAAGGTAGTTTGCTCCAGTCGCTTCTAGGTCGCGCTCAACAGGGTCCGGGTATGATGGCCAAAAGGATTCGGTCAATTCGGCGTACTCCAACCAAGCACCGAGGATGTTCATGTATTCATCAAACTCGATTTTGAGGATGATGAGCCCAGGAATCGGCGGAAGCTCGAACTCAGTGCTGTTTCCCTCTGTTACGCCGTAGATATACTGAGCACCCTCGTTTGCGTCTGTTAGTAAAAACGATTGGTCGAAAACTTTGAATTTGGGGATTGTTTCGCCTTGGGCAAGCGGCACACCGATCAACTCCCAGGGCTTTGTGTAAGAGGCTTCAACGCCACCGCCACCTGTTCCTGCCTGAGGCGCAATCGTGATGGATGTTCCACCGGGACTGACATCGAGCTTCCCTCCAATGACAGACGTGACTCGAGAAGCCCGAACCTGAGCAGCGAGACGATTGAGGTCACTGGCAAGCAACGCCATGCCTTTTTTGAACGCTGGGAGGTCCATTAAGAGTAAATCTCAGTATCCCACTCACGGCCTTGAGCAGATGCCATATACTCAACCGTTACTCGATATTTGCCGCCCTCCTGCTGGCAATTCACAGCAGTGCAAATGAAATTTCCATCCCAGCCTCCTTTTTCCCCAGGGTCGGCAATTTTTCCAACAATCGTAATGTCTGGAAAATCATCTTGAATCGTTGAGTGTTTGATGACGCAACGTGGCGCCAGATAACTGGTGATTCCGCTGAGGTACCACCAATAAAGTTTGTGAACGAGAGCCTCGGTTGATTCGTTGGGTAGCCAACCATTCAAGCTAGGGTCTGTGTGGTTTGCTTTCCAGACTGTCCACTTTTGAAACTCTTCATCATACCTAATGTCATCAAACATCGGATTAGACTCAATCGGCTCAGTGCTGGTCGACGCATCCACCGAATAAACCGGAGCCCCATTGGTCATGTAATCTTCACGCACCAACGTCCATTTACCGTCGGTCTGCGTGACGCGAGCGCCACGAAGGTTTCCTCCAAACTCTGGAAGTTGAATCGCCTCGAAAGACTCTTCCGTAGTGGTTTCGGTGATCAGTCCGGCGGAGTCCACCGCCATTTCGTAGGTTGTTGTTGTTGCCATAGTTAAGCGAGGACGTAGGCTCCAGAAGCTCCATTCAAGGAGCCGTCTGAAGCGGTGTTGGCGATGAGTTGATCGAGCTTACCAAGCATCCCTTGAAGGGCGTTTGTTTGGATGCGCATTTGGTCAAGCTGCGGATTTGCTCCACCGCCTCCACCGGTTGCGCCTCCAATCTTGGCAAGGCTCGATGCAAGGCCCTCTCCGGCGGTTCTCATAGTCGGCACCACGTTTAGCCCGCCAGTGCCTGGTGTTGGTGTTGGGTTTTCCTCTCGCGCAGTCTGCGCAAGCTGCTCGGCATCGGTTGCGTATTTTCCAAACGCAGTGCCTAGCTTTTTGCGCAGATCAGCAACATCCGTTCCAATGTCAAAATTGGCAGCAGCGGCTTCTCCGGTGCGCTGTAACGCCCCTTTGACGTCTAGCGCTCCAGCCAGTGCTGGAGTGCCTGCTTTAAGGTTCTCCTGAGACCGCTGTTCCATCTCTTTTGCGGTTGATTTCATCCCCGGGATGAAACTCAAAAGTGTTGATCCAAACTTCTGAGCAATGCCCACAAGCACGGTCAGCAATCCGCCCCAGAAGTCGGCTGTCGTCAGCGCTCTGAAAGTTTCAACCAGAATTTGGCCCGAAGCAGCGAGCAGCGATCGCATCACTTCAAACGACGTGTTGATCGCAAAGATGAGCGCAGCTTGCAATGCCTCACCAATCGACGCCCAAGCATCGCCGGACTGGATGGCTTGCAAAAACACTGCCACAACGGTTCCCAACTGTTGACCAATTCCGCTTAAGTCAATTCCTTCAAATGCATCCACAGCCGCCAGCAGTTGCGGCGCAATGGCCGATGCCATTCCGACAAAAAATCCTTGAACCTTTGTTCCAGCAGTTCCAAGCGTGTCGGTGATTTTGTCGAAGAGCCCTGCATTTTGCGCCATTAGTTGTGCCTGGTTGCCCAGTGCACGAGTGGCGGTGTCAAGGCCGCCAGCAGCAAACAGAGCCAACATTTTTCCACCCGATTTCCCGAAGATCTCCATCGCAGCCTGAGCTTTTCGCGTTGGGTTTTCTATTTTTGAAATCGCCTCGCCAACCGCCGCCAGCTGCTCTTCCGGCGACATCGCCGCCAATTCGGAAATCGACAAGCCAAGGCCTTGAAAACTCGCCGCCGCCTGAGCATTGCCGCTTGCAGCCTCGGCTAGCGACTTCTGCATTTTGTTGATGACAGGCTGAACGTCAGACGCTGCAAGCCCGGCCTGCTCAAACCCGACTTGCAACAGCATTAGCTTATCAACCGCAATGCCTGTCTGCTCTTGGAGGTCGATGAGTTCACCTCCAGCCTCCATCGCTTTGTACATCCCCACAGCGGCGGTGCCAACAGCGGCGGCGGCGGCGGCGATAGCAGCGGCAGCAGCACCAAAGCCCGCGCTAAGCGCCCCCATCGCGCCGCCTTTGCCGATCTTGGAGACCTCAGCGCCAGCTTTTGAGAGCTTGTTTTGAAAGTCGGAAATATCGAGGCCGAGTGCTGCCGTGATCATATATCGTCGTCGTCGTCAACGCACGCAGCCGCTAGGATTGCCAATTCCTCGGCGGGCGTGCGCTCGTTGCGCACTGTCCATGCTCCGGCAGCCCACAGCGCCGCGTGATAGTATTCTAGCGCCCGCGCAAGCGGCAGCTCCCAAATGATAAAGCGCTCGGGCCATCCGGTTTTGTCGGCCAAGGTCAGCACCATTGAGGGCGCCCACCTCGGCGCAATTAGTTTGGGGGTGGGGTCTCCTCATTGCTGCGCCCAGGCTTAGGCATAACTTCAACGCCAACAGATTTGACTGCCGATGCAATGCGCGTGACCTCGGCGATGAGCTCATCCACGCAATCGACGCCAAGGGAGAATTGGAATCGGTTGATGAGTCGCTCGGCGTTCCCGTCAGTCATCGCATCGCAAACCGTTTCCGGGTCAGCCGATTGCACCCAGGCAAACGCAACGATCTGCCGCCGGATCTCGGAGGGAGACAGTTCCGCAGCTCCGGCGGGCGCAGTGAATAGCGTGAGTTTCAACCGTTCGCAGGCCTCCAAAGTCCCAAACGAAAACGGTCGCAGTTTGATGCCCGCAATGGTGCGGGAGCCTTCGAGCAATGTCATAATTCAGAAAGGATCCTTTGCTTACGGCGTTCGTCGCAGTCGGCCGGGATGAACGCCACTTTGTTTCCACGCTTAATCAGCGCCGCGGGCTTTTGTTCACGCAACCATTGGCGGACAATTCGGTTGTTTTTCAAACCGACCTTGAGAAACGAGATTGGATGATCCGCGTTTGCCTCCACCCAAGCATCGTCCAACCAGCGTTTGCGGAATGTCTCAAAATTGACGCCACTCTCAATGCCTGCAAAGTCCACGGTTTTAGAGCCGTCGAACAAATAGGTGACAGTGCGCTTTGGTCCGCTGAGCGTGTCCTCAATGGCATCAACGTATGAAGTGCCGTCCGCTAGTTTGCCTCCGCACGTCAGCCAAGCCACCATGAGATCGGTGTTTGGTGATTTGAGTGGAGGAAGTTCGTCTTTGATCCAGTGTATTTGATCCCCGGTTTTTAGTGGCATGATAAGAAAGAAACTCAGGCGTTCGGGTACGCCGAACCGCTGTATTCAAAAGCCTCCCAGTCTTCGTTATTTTGGGTCTGCTTAACGGAAGTAATGATAACTTTTCCAGAAACTCCGGTTGGAGCGCCGCTTGATCCGCCAACAGAAACAGGAGCAGCGCCTTTGCCGCGCACCGAAAACGAAAACTCTGGGGAAATAGCCTGCGCAGCGGAATACGCGCCGGTTGCGTCCTTGAGGATCTTAACATCAACTTTTGATTCAAGATCGACGGACTCAACGATTGAGGACCCGGCAGAAACAAGCGTGATTCCGAACGTGGAGGGCATAAATTAAGAGAATTGTTGGCCGGTGATTTCGGACGTTGAGAAATCGTCGTTGGTTTGCGAAACCTTGGCGGACGTCACAACCAAACTGCCCGCAATCGCGCCGGTGTGGACCGCTACAAGGTCAGCTTCGCCTTTTGTGCGCACCGTCACAGTCTTGGTTGTCATCGGCTTTGCAATGGCCTCCACGGTCGCTCCAGTAGCGTTTTTGATAGTCGCCACCTCAACTGATTCTTCGGAGGAAGATTCTTGAACATAACCGCTCGGGGGCGTGAGGCCGAAAGTTGATGCGACTCCGAAGGTGGGCATGACAAAAGGTGCGTTGTCAACTAGAGCGCAATTTGCGTTGCGCTTTTTTCTCGTTCCAATTTTTCAGCCAACGCTCCATCGACCGCGCTTGTGCGACAATACCGTAAGCTATGCGACGGTTAATGGTTGCGGATGCCGGATGATTTGTGCCGTTAACGGCCTCCATCGCCAAATCATTTCCAGAAGTATCAATCCACGCACTGCCCGGTTGCCCGGTGTGTTTTGTGATCCACGCCGGAACGCCCTTAACGCCAAAAGCGCTGATTGCTTTGTTCCAGCCTGACGCAGTCCAGCCTTGATTGTTGAGCTGGTGCTTTTTGAGCTGTTTGCGAATTTTCCCCGGCATCGGCCAAGCTCGAACTTTTGGCCGTTTGCGGGCATTTTGCGTGCCTCGGTACCATTCAACCGCCGATGCTAGCGTTGGGAATTGGTCTTCAGCTTTTTTGCTCGAAGTCGTTGCCTTTGTGACATCTGCTTCGATTCGAACTTTGCTGGCCCGTTTTGCTCCACCATAATCAACATAACGCCGTTTCTGTTGAAGAGAAGGGTCGGTTTTTTTGAATGACGGCCTTGAGCCTCCCATTGGAGGAGTCACCGCAATGCAATTCTGAATCACGCCTCGGACCTGTTGCATAAATAGCGTTTTCGCATCGCGCTTAGAGTCTGCCATGATTGCTGCAAATGCCGCAGCGAAGCGCTTTTGCGCCTGATACAGGCTCAGCGTGGCTCTCATACCGTCTCAAAACCCACCGTGTAAGTTATGGCGGTTTGCCAGTGCCTATCTTGCGGCGTGTTGCTGAGGTCAGCACGAACAATTCCAGCCAGACGCACGGAGCCTTCAGTGAACGACAGCGACGCCACGAATTGATCCACCGCCAGCACGAAAGCGGCATGAGCCGAAGCGGTCGAATCATCAGCGCTCGACTCCACATTTACGGTTAGCGTCCCCCGCTGCAATGGCGATGCCGGGACGGCATTGCTGGTGATGCTCAACAGGATTGCAGGCAGCGAGATTTCGCCACTGCTCAACGGTTCGCCGACGTAGGCTGTCGGAAACTCTGTTGCCAGCCTGCTGGCGATTGCTTGGGTGAGTTGAAGGTCAATCATCGCGCGATGTCGTCAACGGTCATTTTGTAGCTGATGGCGTCTGTGGAAATGACTTTGATCCGCACTTCCTTCCCGCGAACGATCATTTTCTGCCCGAGCGCTGGAACTGGGAACCCCGTCTTTTGAGCGTAAACGGTCGCTGCATAGCCCGGACGAAACCCGCCAGCCTCTGCGTCCTCTGTCGCCTCCAAATCGGTCACCACGGCCTTGTAAGGGCTTCCGTTGAAGGTCACCGTCTCACCCATAATCGCCACCGATTCGGCGAGCCTGGCGTTGGAAAAGTCGTGAAAGGTCATCGTCAAAAGAAAAGCCCGCCGCCGGGTTTTCGCGGCGACGGGCTGGGGTTTCTATGGGTGCAGCAGGAAACTAGCTTTCGATGATGCGGACTCCGAATTCGGTACGACCTTTCTGAACTCCCCAGAGGAGTCCCATCGTGTAGACGAGCTGGCCGTTGGGTGCGTCATAATAGCGACGGAGTTGGACGGGCAGGTTGAGCCCAGGGATGATGAAATCTTCCACTTCACCAACCTGTTCAAACCCGGTGGAGTCCACGCGGCGAGCAGCCATGAGCAGCGCCGAGCGTTGATAGGCAAAGCCCTTCAAGTCTTCGCCGTTGTCGTCAGCCTGATCGGATTGGTAAATGTCGAACTTCGAAACGCGAGGAACGAGTCCTTCGGTTTTCTGGATCGGGAACCCGGGAATTTCCGCCGAGATAAACGACTTCTCGATCGCGGCGTAGTAGTAGGGATTCAGGATCACCGAACGACCTTCGGAGGGCGCCCCAGCAGCGGTCAGCGTAGCGCCAGCATCGATGATGTCGCCACGGCCGAACGAGGCAGCTGCTTTATCAATGGGCGTTGCAGCGAAGTTCGCAGCCGTCACCAAATTCCAAATCGACCCGAACACTTTGCGCCCCAACGCCGTTGCGGCCGGAAGGATGAAAAGGTCGTTGAGCATGATCGCGCTCTTCGTCCGCTCAAGGTCCGTGAAGCCGTAGGACACTCCCTCGAACTGGTCGAGTGTGATCGTGCGAGCGACCATCGACACCGCATCGGGAGAATATCCAGATGAGAAGTCCTTGGTTGAAGGATTCACCGGATAGCGCGTGGTGATGGATGCGCCGCCAGACGAAAGTTCGTCGGAGAAGTCGGTGCAGATGGACCCCAGAGGAGCAAAGACGCTTTGCAGCGCCGGAAGGCTCATCTGGCTGATTTCGGCTAGGCTGACGCCTGCAATGGTGTTACTCATTTAGTGGTGTGGGTTAGATTGTGGACATCGAGGACCGGTGCTTCGCGAAGAATGCGGGCCGGTCGTAAAGTGAGAGGGAGCGATACTCTGCCCAAAGGTCATCACGGCTGCGTTGCTGAGCCTCGGCGCCTTGCATGGGAATCTCCACAGGAGCAACGCCAACGGCGGCTAGGGCCTCGTTAACTTTGATTTCAGAAACCGCAGCGGCGGCGACCTGCGCTTGAAGCTCTGCGACTTGCGCTTGTAGCGTTTGGATCAGATGAGCTGAGGCCTTGATCCCTGCCGCTTGTTCGTCAAGTAAAGCGTTAGCGGCAACCAGGTCACGTTCAAGGCCGCCGACTTTTGAAGACTCACTCTTCAGCGCTTCGAGCGCCTGCGTGAGAGTTTGGATTTCGTCCATGCTCCTTTTTGCGCTGTCAACCGGGAGCATAAAAAAACCCCGCCGCCGGAACCAAAAAACCGGCGACGGGGCGAATGCGCCAAACTAAACCAAGGCCAACAATTTATTGTAAGCCGATTCCTCAGTCAAGATGCCATCGATGAGATTTGCCTCCAATGCGCGAGGGGCCAAGAACGCTTGGCCGCGCATAAACTCATCTGCCACGCGGCGATTGCGAAGCACGTTCCCGCGGAACTGGGCAAAGGCATCTTCAACATACTGTTGCAAGTAAGCCCGCTGCGCGTCAGTGCCGATGCTCGGTCCCATCATCGTGCTTTTGAGGTCTCCAGAGGCGTTTGTCACCGGGTCGAATTTCAGTCCCTCCATCTCCCACATCCCGGACTCGTCGACAAACGGAACGATTGTCCCAATGCTTCCAACGGTTGCGCTTTGCGATGCAAAAACGTAATCGCAGCTCACGCCAATGTTGTAGGCGGCCGAACACATCATGTCGTCTGTGTAGGCAATCATCGGGATCTTCCCGCGTAGGCTTTGGATCATTTCCGCCACTTCGCAGTTGCCGGTGCATTGCCCGCCAGGAGAATCAATCTCGAAAAAGATTCCGCGCACGTTCGATTCAATGGCGGATTCAATGTCGTCTTCAATGTCCTCGTAATCAGTCGCCCCGCAGCATTTCTCAATGCCGCTCAATCCCTTGCCGAGTGTCCCGCAGATGTCAATTGTTGCAATTCCGTTTCCGTCAATCTCCATTTCCTTCCGGCTGTTGACGAACATGGAGTAATCCTCTTCGCCATCGCCCTCCTTGCATTTTGATCGAAGGAGCTTGGATTCGAACACGCTGCGAACAGCCCGGTAGCCAGAGGGCGTGATAAACCAAGGTTCGCAGTAAATCTTTTGGTGAAGGCGTGGAAGTCTCATTCTAAGGGCGTTTGCGGTTGATCGGGAGGATTCCCATTTGGAGTAAGAATTCGGAAAGACGATTCAGGAAGCCCACTGCGCTCCATACGCTCACGGATTGCCAACTCCTCAGCTTCGCGTTCATCGAGCAGTTGCTCAACGGTTCGCCCGGACTCAGCAAGGATGTCTGTGAGCGTTCGCATTCCGAGCTTGTAAGCCTCGCGAGCGTCTCCGTTTGCATACCCTTGGTCGATTGTGAGAGTCGGTGGATATAGAAACTCCCACTTGAGCGATCCTCCAAGGTCGCTGCCGGGGTAAGGCGGGAGGATGCCGAGTTTGATTGCCTTCGAAATTGCGTACCCAACGCGACGCCTCGCCACCGCCCGCAAAAGCGTCTGCCGATCGCTAACCGAGCGGTTGACCTTAGTGATGACCTGACGCACCGCAGGCCCGCTCAACTTCGACGGATCCCAGAAAAACTCATAAGGCATCCCGCACCCGTGAAGGCAGTTGCGCATTAGCCGATCCATCAAACGCTCCTGCGCGTCGGACGGCTGCACTTGCTCCATTTGCTCAACCTTAGATCCACTTCCCGCGCGGAAATAGCGCACGCTCCCGCCCATGATTTCTTCGCCGACTAGCTGCGACGGTTGCCGAGGGATCTCAGCGTTCATTAGCTGAAATGCCGGATCGTTTGGATCGCCCATCCCCATTTCATTGTGCTCGATCATACCAATCGACGCGCACAATTTCGACGCTTCTCTCATGTACTGCTGCACCGTTGTCAGATCCCGAAGATCAATGAGAGCAGACGTGACAGCGGGAAAACCACGCACTTGATCGACACTGCGAGGCTCGCTCAGGTAATCCATCGAGCGGGCGCTGATTTGCTGGTCTTGCTCAGCGTCTGACTGATCCTCTCCGAAAACGTTGTACCCCACCGGGCGCCCGCGTGAGAAAATCACTCCGTTGTAGCTGCGCAGGCCTCTGTAAGGTCCTGACTCAATAGTGGACCCGTTGCCCCGACTGCCGACAGCGTGCCAAGGAATCGCTTGAAACTGCGGGTAACCGTCACGGCTTTCGGAATAGAGCGTGAACGTGTCTCCATCTCGGTCGATGGCGACGCTGTCGAGGTAAAGCCCGGTGACAAAATCCAACCCGTTAACGTAGGCGACCGGATAGAATTGGTTGATGAGCCATTCTTCGGCCTCCGCAGCCCACTCACGCACGGACCGATCGCCTTTGCCACCAACGTGACGCGGTTGCCACGACTTGCCGACAACGTACATTGCCTTTTCTTCAATCGCCCCTTGGATCGGGCCAAAATTCCAAAACGCTTTGTTGGACGCGGAAACAATCCGCCGCCATTCGCCAACCGAAACTTCCTTGGTGAGCGTCTGGGTGTGTTGCTGCCAGTAAGGCCGAAGCCCAGCCCATCCGGCGTTGATGAGCCGTTGGTTTTGCACGCTGCCAAGCATCGCGCCGACTTTGGGTTTCTTGAAAATATTGATGAGTTTGCCGAGCATGGCGTCAGTTGAAGAGTGCGACCGAGCGCGTGATTGGACGGCGGAATCCGCGAGCCTTGGCGTCCAGAGCCATTTGAGCAAGCGTCACGATTTCGACAGGTGCAAGATTGGTTAAATCGTACTCGACTTGAAACGATGACCCGTTGACAGAGGACTGAATCAGCGTCCCGTCGAGGGAGGATACAGTGGTGAACGCGCCTGATTGAATCTCCCGAAGCCTGCCGACATCGAGCGCCATGAAGATTCTGAGCAGTTGCGGGTAGGGCTTCACGCTTCGGGCGGAGTGTCAACTCGGAGGAGTCTGAACATGGTCGCCACAGCCACCTGCATTGCCTCGCAGTCCCAAAGATGGTTTGCCCGGCTGCCGATTTTCATCCAGCGCAACGCCATCTTCTTCGTCCGTTTGTCCAAGGTCTCCCGCTTCATTTCAGAGTTGAGCTGCGCCAGATATTCCGAGCTGACGTCTCGCGGAAATTCCCACATGGGAGATCCGGCAGCCCGGAGTTTTGCAAGCGCGTCTTTGATCCCTTCGTTTGCCCATATGAAGTATTTCGACGCCCCTCCGCTTGGGGCCTGCGTCGGTTGAAGGTTGCTGTAGAGTCGTTGAACGCCATTTACTTTGATCCCGTGGGCGCCCTCCCCTTTGATGCCGGTCCACCCAAACTTCGCGCACCAATCGTAAACCGGGCCCGCCATGTAACCGGTATCGATAAAAAGCATTTGCGGTTTCACTCCGTAGCGTTGCTGAAGCTCGCGCACCATGTCCACCAACGCAATGCGCCCCTCCCATAATAGGCGGCTGGATCCATCCGCCCGCCATGCGCGGATCACGCTCCAAAAGTGATCCTGCTGAACGTCGACTGTTTGAAATCGATGCACCTCGCCATCGATCGTCTGGCCGTTCATGAATTGTGTGAGCGAGTAATCCGCCGCCACCAGCTCAACATCGGGCGCGGATTGGTCCACCTTCCAACGCTCGGCGGCCCGCTTTTGAGTGAACTGCCGGAGGTCATCAATGACGCCTCGCCGCTTGGCGTGGTTAGCCGCCAGCCACTCGCGCACCAACTCCGCCCAATCTACCCACCAAACTGCCCATGCCGGCCAATGATAGCTTCGATGCCCAGCCACCGGGTTCCCGGGCTGCGCTTGGTAGCGTGACGCCGCAGCCATCGCCCGACGGTTGGCGGTCGTGTTGGATGTCTCATGTCCGCATCCCCCGCAGCAATGGCGGACGGTCTCGGCAATCCGGCCCCAGTCAAACTCTCCGGATTCCGTTTTGTGTTCGTCGTAGTGGATTTCCGACCACACCCAGCGCCGCCATTCTCCGCAGAATGCGCAGACGTAGCCCCATTCGTGCACCTCCCCGGTGTCAAACTCCGCATGAAACTCATGCCCATCTTCCGCGCCTTGGCTAACCAGAATCGTCTTCCGGTTCCATCGGTCGTGATGACGCTTCTTAAGTTCGCCAACCATTCCCGGCCGCCATTGCCAAACCTCATCTCCGTAGGCGTAGCGAACCGACTTCTCTTGCAGGCTCGACATATTGGAGCCGACAAGAAAAAGCGCCATGTGCGGAAACATGATTGCCGTTTTGCGTTTGGCGTGACGGTCCGCCGGGAAGAGTTGAGCAACCGGAGCACAGGCGTTGAGCATCGGGATCAGTCGCGACTCCGCCCACTCCTTCGCCATGTCGTCCGTTTGCCCGGTCAACAGCATCGGCCCCGGTTGAGCCGCAACGATAAACGGGATTAGGCACTCCAGCAAAGTCGTCTTCCCCCCGCCTGTGGGAGCGGCAATCACGATTTGCCGAACGTGGTCATTTTGGACCGCCTCGAAAATTTCGTTGAGCCACGGTGCGACTGTCCGGTCAAACCGCGTCGAGCGTGCTGAATGGGGAATGGTGACGTGTTCCTCCACCCACCCCAAGATCGATTCTCGAAACTGCGGGCGTAGGGTGTCGAGGATTCCGCCAACAAGCGGGTTCATGCCTCCATCCCCACCGTTTCAATCTGTCCCACCGCCTCCCGGAGCCGATTCACAAACACGACGTGCCGAGCCTCCAGCCGTTCCCGGATCGTCGCTTCATCCGCGCCCGCCAACTGGCCAGGGGCGTCGTTGGCTAGGGCTGCCAGCTCAGCCACGATAAGCGCTCCCACCCGCTGACCTACTTCACGGATGTCAGCTCGGGAGACTAGCTCGCCACGTTGCTGTTGGACTTTTAAATCTAAAAGCTCAACCTCCTTGGCTAGCTTTTGGTCTTTAAGCGGTAACTCAACTTCGTCGGTAACCCCAGCCATCGCTTTTTCTAAGCGGGCTTCTAAATCGCCAATCCTTATTTGCTCGATAACGCCGGGAGCAGGGCGTTGCATATTAACAATATGCCTCGCAATAGATTCTGGGCTTCTTAGCTCAACACCACTTGCTTCCCAGCGGATAAGGGTCTTCGGCGTAACCTGAAAGAACTTAGTGAGGGCCTCGGTGCGGGTCATAAGGGGCTTGGGTGGTCAAAAAACAACACTCACGGTTTTTTTGCACGAGAGCCTAACAGGCCGTTAACCAGTTTTGGCCGGGAGGGTTCCCACCCCGGGGTAGGGTGCTTCGTGGACCGCCCTCAGAAACTCGTACACCGTCCGCGTGTCCTCCTTCAGTTGAGCTCGGTCGACGTTGAGCAACCCCAACTCAACCTTCCGTTGCCAGCTCGACCACTGATTGATCCACCGCTGATGCGTCCTGGGCGGGCATAGTTGCACCGAGTCCCCATCCCCTTCGAAAACTGGCTTTGCCGGCACAATCGTGCACAGCAGTGCTTGCCTCACTGCTACCGCGTCCCCACTAACGGCCTCAGCAGACTCGCCAAGGCCCCGGACCTTGAGCGCCGCAGTGACCATACCGGAAGGTAGCCCTGCTCCCTCGCAAAGGGCCTCAAACGCTTTTGGGTGCCTCTCGCGGCTTGATTGCAGTTGATCCCCAAGCTCCCAGCAGAGTTGGACCACCTCGACCTGCTTTTGTTGAGCCTCTGCGGACACCGCCGCCAACCTCTCCGCTGTCCTCCGCAGTTGGTGGATTTCTTCCTGCGCGGCGTGCACTGCGATACGTATGTCTGTCATTGTTAGATTTTGAGTTTGACGGCCTCATGCGAAGCACGTCTTGAAGATCGATGCTGAGTTTGCCTACGGCCTGTCGGCTAACGCCCAACCGTTTCCCGGTTTCCTCCAAGGTTTCAGATTGAATGTACCCTGGGCAGAAATGATGGGCCGCCACATAGACCCGAAGCGCAACACTATTAGGCCGGTTGCTGTCGAGCATCCAGGCAAAGGCAAACCTGAGCCTCTCCGCCAACTCAGCGATGGCGTCAGTCCTCGACAGCTCAGGCTCCAAGTTGTCGATTGGATTGTCATGGTAAAAAGGCTCGCGCACTCTGTGGTGTTTAATCCCCAACCGAACTTCTAGTCAAGTCGCCGTCTCCATCATTTTGAGTTTTATCCCCAGCCAGGCTTAGCTGTTGGCGGACGTAGCGTTCCCATTGCTCGTCTGCCGCCAATTCGCCAACGTCCGATTGCTCCATGTCCGTTTTTTGGGCTGCCGGTCCCGGAGCGGCGTTT
>Ga0208784_1000223_pt1 | contig 30064 bp, 30 predicted proteins | sample DEB19_08_DNA_FD_184531 | JGI IMG/M metagenome (GOLD analysis project Ga0208784, IMG submission 184531) | Aqueous microbial communities from the Delaware River and Bay under freshwater to marine salinity gradient to study organic matter... | ecosystem: Environmental > Aquatic > Marine > Coastal ... | reverse complement strand
CGTACGGGCTGTTTGGGTGCATGGGAGTCGACTCGCTCTGAGGCGAGGGCGAGGATCCGTACATCTCCGACGTCGAAGCTTGGTACAAGCGAGTCTTCGGCGACCTCTGCTTGACGGCCTCGAGGACGTTGAGCGCTCCGACAGCGTCGACGCTGGCCGTGTATGCCGGAGCCTCGAAGCTGACCTTGACGTGCGACTGAGCCGCTAGGTTGTACATCTCGTCTGGCTCTACTTCTGCGACTATCGAGCTTATGGCCGCAAAGTCCGTCACGTCTCCGTAGACGAGCTTAAGCTTGTCGAAGATGTGGTCGATCCTACCCGTGTTGAACGAGCTGCTTCGACGAATGACGCCGTGCACCTCGTACCCGTCCGAGAGTAGGCTCTCGGCTAGGTAAGAACCATCCTGCCCAGTGATGCCAGTGATCAGTGCGCGCTTCATGCAGCGATCCTCGAGTAGTTACCCTGCTTCTCGAACTTTATCATGGACCTAAACTTGTCTGCTAGAGCGTCGCCCTTGTGACTGATGACAAACACGTTGGTGTTCTCTAGAGTATGAATGAGCTTTAGGAACTCCTCGCACCCGCTCACGTCGAGAGACGCGTCGAACACTTCGTCGAGTATGAGTAGGTTGGTGCTCACGCTGTTCTTAGATTTAGCGACCGCCCTCCAGGTGAAGAGAAGCGCTAGGTCGATCCTCATCTTCTCGCCCTCGGAGAATGAGTCGTACGTGAAGTCGTCGCGGTGCCTCGAGAGGATCCTCTCCTCGAACTTCTCGTCGAGCTCGAACCTCACGAAGAAGTCCATAGCAGCTAGGTACCGGTTCACGAGCTGGTTGATGATCGGTACGTACTGCTTCACGATCCTAGCCTTGATGCCACTGTCCTTGAGCATCACGGAAGCCATCGAGTACAAGCTCTGTTTACCGACCAGAGACTCTCGCGCAGTCTTGGATACGTCGAGCTGCGTCCTGAGCTCGTCGAGCCTGGCTCGCGAGAACGCCTCGGCGCCGCGAGACATCTCGTTGATCTGTGATCGAATGTACTCCAGCTCGCGCCGAGCCACCGCCGCCGCAGTCCTCAAGTCGTTTGCTCTAGAGCTGAGCTTCGGCAAGACGCGGCGAGTCTCTTCCAGAGAGTTCAGAGCCGCTAGAGCAGCCTCTCTCTTCTCGTCGAGAGCGGTCTTAGCCTTGGACAGCTCGGCGACTTCAGCCAGGCCCTGGTCTCTCTGGCTCGCCCTCAGGTCGTCGGATATGACTTGGCCGCACGTCGGACAGTCGTCGTTGTCGACGAAGAACTTGACTCGAGTCTCGACTCGCTTGATCTTCTTACCGAGCTCGAGTAGGATCGAGCCGATCTCAGTGAGCCTCGACTCTATCTTGCCGTACCCGGAGGTCGATGAAGTTACCTCAGCGATCTCAGCTCGCACAGCCTCCTCGGACGACTCGGCGCTAGCAAGGTTGGCGCTAACGGACTCCTCTCGCGACCTGAGCTCTCTGATCTTCTCCTCGACGGCGTCGCGCTCGTGCCTCTCTCGATCTTGCTCAGCCGAGATCATCTTCTCCAGCGACGCGATCTCATTGAAGTTGGTCGACATCTCGTAGTCGTTCGACTGCACTCGGTCCTTGAGAAGGGACGACATCATGGAGAACACCTGTATGTCGAGCAGGTCCTCGATGACCTCACGGCGTATGCCGGTCGGTAGCTGCATGAACGGGACGAACGACGACGATCCCAGTATAACGACCTGCGTGAACGACTTCATGTTCATGTGAAGTATGTGCCGCTCGAGGTGCTCCTGGTAGTCCTTGGAAGCAGCGACCTGGTCGATCATCTGGCCATCGACGTGTATCTCAAACACGCTTGGCTTGATGCCTCGCACGATGCGAACGTGCCTAGACTTAGTGACGAACTCGACCTCGACTAGAGCGCCGCGCTCGTTCACGCTGTTTATGATCTGATCCTTCTTGATCTTTCTGAAAGGCTTGCCGAACAGACCGAAGCACAGCGCGTCGAGCATGGTCGACTTTCCAGAGCCGTTGTCACCGACTATGAGCGTGTCGGGTGATCGGTCAAGATGGATCTCAGTGAATGCGTTCCCGGTGGACAGAAAGTTCTTCCACCTGACTCTAGTAAACTTTATCACTTACTCAACGCTCTCCATGCTGGACGCCTCGTTGTACAGCTTTCGCATCAGTGAGTCGAGCTCAGTCTTGACCGAAGCAGACACCTCCAAGCCGCGGACGTAACCGTCGATCACGCTCATTGTGTCCTCGGCTCGCTCGACGTCCTCGTCGTCGAAGTCCGAGTCCATGTTCTTGTGATCCTCGACGATCTGCGCCGACAGTGGTCCGGCAGAGTTGACTGCGTCGACGAACTTCTCGAACCAGTACGGGTTACTCTTACAGACCGTGATGATCTTGACGTGCGATCCGGACACGGCAGAAGCGTCGACTCGAGTGGCCTCGTCCATGCTCTTACCATCGTCGTCGTACCAAACCTTCTTATAGATCGAGTACGGGTTCCGAACGAACTCGAGCTCGCGTGTCGCCGTGTCGAAGATGTGAAAGCCCTTAGCGTCTTCGTAGTCAGCCCAGGTGAGCTCGTACGGAGCGCCGAGGTAGTTGATGTTTCTGTCGGTAGACTTGCGATGAAAGTGACCGGAGCAGACGACGTCGAACTTGTCGAACACGCTGCGGTCGAAGCCCTCGTGACTGGGCTGCCCTCGGTACATCTCGAAGCCCTTGATCTCAAGGTGTCCGAACAAGACCTGGGCGCGCGTGTCTCTCATCGCGGACATGCAGCTCGCGTAGTTTCCCGAGTTGATCCACGGCATCAGCATGACCTCGCACCCGTCGAAGTCGACCGTCGTAGGCTCGGAGACGATCCTCCCGTGGTCCTCTCGCGCGCGCAGGAGCTCGGAGAGAGCGTTGACTTCGTTCGTGTTGCGGTACGGCACGTCGTGGTTGCCGACGAGGTACCATACGTCGAGCTCTCGCATTCGGTCGAGAAACATCTCGTGGAACCGCCTGAGCGTCACGTAGCCGATGTACTTTCGTCGGTCCACGATGTCGCCTAGGTGAGCGACTTGAGTGACGCCGCGCTCGCGGAGAGTCGGGAAGAACACACCGTCATAGAACTTAGCGAAGTAGTCGAGGAACTCTCGACTGTCGTTCTTAAAGCCGAAGTGTGTGTCGGTGACTAGTGCGATCTTAGCCATTCGAGTATATTACACCGTCTTCTTTCGTTTGTCAATCTTCTTACCCTTCTTCCTCTCTGCGACTCTCTTCTCAAAGTCGTCCATGAACTTATCCATCTGCTCCTTGGACCACTCTCCGTACATGAGGCTGCCGGCGTGCCTGTCCTCGCCCTCCACGCCCTGGGAGTCGCTCGTCATGTCTAGAAGCTCGGCGCGGCGAGACACCGCATACTTAGTGTATAGGTACTTCTTCTCGATCTGTATGCGTCGGACGAACGCCCACCATATGACCTGAGTGAAGTAAGCGAAGGGTCGCTCGGACTTAAGCGGGTCGAACGTCTTCACAGCGCTCAGAGCGTTCTCGATCCCGTCGGATATCATCTCGTCTCGGAACGTATAGTTCGAGAAGTTTGGTCTGTACGCGAGGTGGGTCGCAATCTTCATTATGCACTCGGCGATGTAGTTCGGCACTCGAGGCGGGTCGTCTGGAGTCTCGGATCGAACCGCACTGTACTTGACCAAGGCTTCAAAGAGGTCTTGGTTGTTTACGTACTCTATCTTTTTTCTAGTTGACATTTTGAACGACTCCATTATAATAGTCATTGACTCACAGGGTGGATTATATACTAGTGCAGGATCCTCTTTCGTACTGACTCGATCGAGGATCTATCATCGGGTGAGTCGCTCGACTCAATGTTACCACCCATCTCACTGACGTGCTTAGCTATAGACAGGTAGTGATCCTCTAGGTCAGGAGACGCCTCGACCATAGCGAGTATGTGCAGCTTAGACACATACATCTCTGCGTTGAACAATGACTGTATCGGTACCCACTTACCGAGGGCCGCAGACGTCTTGTTGCCAGCCGCGTTCACCGTGTAGAAGAACTGAAATACTTCTGTCACTAGGACAGCGTCGTCGTCCTCCGCAAGGTACTTGCAGACTAAGTCAGTGCCGCTGCTAGTCTTCATAAAGACTACTAGCGGTTCAGTCTGATCTCGTGAGTCTCGAATGGAAACTGCTCCTCGCTGTACATCTTGATCCTCTCCACCAAGTGTCTCAGGGTGTAGTTTCTCTTTCTTCCTACGCTTAGGTCGTCCGCTACGTCGAACAGCTTGCACCATGACTTACCTTCCGCATTCCTCAGCCCACGCCCTATGGACTGTAGCGTACGCACTCGACTCTTCGACGGGCTGGCGAAGATGATGTTGTGCAAGTTGCGTATATTTATCCCCGTGCTAAAAGTGCCGTAGCTCGCGACGATGATCGTGTCGCTCGTGCGCTCGGCCATCTCTCGCACTCGCTCTCGGTCCGTGACGTCCGTCTCGCCAGCGACGAACACGCACCTCTCGCTGCCTACGACTTCAGACGCCATGCTGTGCAAGACTCGCCCGTGAGTCTCGACTCGAGAGAACAGCACGAGGACGTTGCCCTTGAGAGACGTCGCTAGGTTAGTGATGAATCGGTTCCTAGGCGCGCACGACACTAGGTACTCGATCTCGTCGTTGTACTCTAAGTCCTGCAGGCTCTTACCGGCCTCGGGTGGGTGCTTGAGCAGAAGTATCTTAATCTTCAGCGGGGCTATGTGACCGCTCTCTATGAGCGACGCGGTGTCGGTGACTCGCTCGACTCTGCCAAAGAGGCCCTCTAGGACGAGCTGGTTGACCTCCGTCCCGTCGAGCGTTCCGGTCATACCGACGCGAACGGATACGTTAGGCATGCTCGTCATAACTTTGGTCAGGCTCTTAGCCTTGAACAGGTGCGCCTCGTCGCCGATGACCACTCTAAACTGAGAGAACCACTCGCTGGGCATCTCGTGTATCGACTGCCAGGTCGACACCACGAACTTGCAGTCGGTGTCCTTCTCGACCCCGCCCATGATCCCGTGCATAGGCTCAGTGTAGCCGTACGACGCGAAGTCACCGATCATCTGAGTCACTAGAGACTTGGTCGGAACTACGATCAGCGTCTTGTCGTCGTACCACCTCGACAGCATGTATGCTATGAGAGACTTGCCCGACGCGGTCGGCGACACGAGGACGCAGCGTCGGTGACGGACTGCTAGGGCCAGGGCTCGCACCTGCGACTCTCTGGGAGTCATCGGTAAGTTCAGAGACGCGGCGAACTCCTCGGCCTCTCGCAGAGACATCGAGTCGGTCTCCATACCGAGGGTCGTGACTTCGTAGCCGCGTGAGCCGGCGAAGTCGCGGATGCGATCGGTCAGACCCGCGTAGATCACTCGAGTCCTGAGGTTGAACAGACGAATCTTTCCGTCCCAGGCCCCGTACCTAAACTTTGGGTTAAACCTAGCGTTCGGAACCTCGAAAGTGAAGTGCTCGTACAGCTCGCGCGCGATCGAGTCGTCGCACACGCACCTGACGTAGTTCTCGTCTATCTTCTGTACCTCGATCATGCTCCGCCGTGAAACTTCTGCCAGTCTATCGAATTCTTGATGTGGAAGTTCCTAGTGTGTATCATCTTCACGATGTCGGTCAGGACGGCGACGCGCTCCTCGTCGATCTCTATCCTAGCGTCGGCCTCGATGATCGAGTCGTCGAGCTCGACGTGCTCTCCGACGTCTGACTTAAGGACTCTTCCTTGAAACTGCGCTCGACCGAGGCGCTCGAGCAGCTCGAGGTCAGCCCCTCCGCTGTACCACAACCTCAGGTCCCTCTCTAACCTACGCCTTAGGAGCCTACGCTCGCGAAGCTTCGACCGCGCCTCGCTCAGTATGGTAACGTACTTGCTGTGTAGGTTTGGTATGCGAATCGCTTCGGCGTCCAGCATGACGTTGTCGATGACCGCGTCCTTGGCCCACTCCTGGAGTATAGACTTTACGTTCATACGCCTCGAGCTCCATGATCAAACCCGGACTCATGGTACCACACCTTGGCCCATGTGTAAACTAAAAAGATCTGCTAGCGCAGTCTCTCTATGTCGTACCGACGGTACCTGAAGGACACGACGGCCTCTAGGTAGTCTATGCTCTCGGACGAGCTGTCGAACGTAAGCTCGCTAAGCTGTATCGGAAAGCAGTCGAGGAACCTAACGCTGACGTTGACGTTCTTATGGCTCGTGAGTATCTGCAGGACTGCGTCTGACTTGAAGGACGCTGCCGAACCCTCGGGCCCGACGCGAGGGGTCTGTGCGTTAGAGAACCTACGCGCCTGAGTGAAGTCTATCGGTCGACCCAGGGCCTGCAGCCAGTCGTACACTTCTATCCAGTTCCTGAGGTCCTCGTCGACCTTGAACCTGACGTCGAGCTGGGAGTACTCGAGCTTGTCTCCAGTCTGAGGAACGTCTCCGAGAGGAGTCGACATCGGGACGTACCCAGCGGTTATCCCAGGCAGGGTCACCGTCTGGCAGAAGTAGTTCACGTTCGGCAGGCGCTCGATGCGGAATCGAAAGCCTACCGGCGAGAGGAAGTTGGGATTCGTCGGCTGGTTCTGTACTGCGCTCATGCTGCTATTTATCTAGTACCAGCGCAATAAAAAACGCCCCCGGAGTCACCCCCGGGAGCGTCTCTTATTAGTATCGCAACCTTACATCAGGTTGGTGATGGACAGGAAGCGGTAGTAGATGTTGGCGTTGTTGCCACCAGCCGCGCCAGAGTAGACGGAGCCGTCGGCCTGACCCGTAGCGAACGGGTTGCTGACGATACCGTACCTAGTCTTGAAGCCGATCTTCGGCTGGAAGGTGTTCTCACCGACCGCACGGACCATCTGCAGCGGGACGTACGGGCAGTAGAAGAGACCGGCGTCGAACGCGCTGGTGCCCTTGTAGCCGACCGTCGCGTACTGCTTGCTCGCGGTCGAGCTGAAGTACGGGTCGATGTAGACCTTGATGCGGCCGTTGAGCACGCCGGCGAAGGTGTTGCCGGTGTCGTCGACCTGGAGGTTGGCGCTCAGTGCCGGAGTGTAGTCGAGCACGCCTGCCATCTGCAGGGCCGACGCGACGTCGGACGAGCAGATCAGGACGTTGCCCTTACCACGCCTGGTCGACTTCGCGATCTGGTTGGCTTCGCGCTCGATCTGGAACAGGAGGCCCTTGAACTTCTCGACCATCCAACGGCCGTTGGAGTCGACGTCGAGGTTGAAGGTACCCGTCGTGTTGACGTTCTCCTGCGCGCCCGGGGTGGCCGCGTAGTTGATCGTACGAACGACCTCACGGTTGATCTCCGCGAGGATCTCAGCCGAGAGGATGTTCGCGAGCTCGGTCTCAGCGTCGAGGCCGTGGATGGCCTTGAGGTCCTGAGCCAGCTCCATGGTGTACTCAGCCTTGAGGGCGCGCGACACTGCGGTCACCGCGACCTTCTCGACCGAGAACGCCATCTGCTGGAACGCGTTCGCCGAACCGTCGCCAAGTGCCTCGGCGCGAGCCGTGGTCATACCCGACGAAACGGTGTAGCCCGTGCCCGTCGAAGCGATGGTGCGAGTCGTCGGGTCGTTAGACGACTGCGACTTACCGCCCGTGGTGTTAGCGACGATGAACTGCGACGCGGTGTTGCCGCCGGCCGACTGCGAGAACGTGGTGTTCGCCTCGTTGAACAGCGCCTCGGTGCCAGACTGCGTGCTGTAGCGGCTGCGCAGAGCGAAGATCAGTCCGGTCGGACCGGTCATCGGCTGGACGCCGCAGATGTCGTACGCGATGAGGTTCGGCATCGAGCGACGGACCAGGCTGATGAGGACCGGGTCGAAGATGTCGATCGAGCCAGCCGAAGCGGTCGAGCTCGACGCGCCCATAGCGTTGGCAGGAGCAGCTTCGCCCAGGAGCGTCACGCCGCGGTAGCCACCCGAGCCCATCGCCTCGGAGCGCGCCGCGATCTCCTGGTTCTCCAGGAGCTGAGCGACGACGTTGCGACGGTGAGTGTCCTTGATCTGAGGGAGGTCAGGGTGCTCGAGCACCGGGCCCCACTTCTTGATGGAGTCTTCGATAAGCATAGGCATTAGTCTTGTCCCTTCCTTAGTGTTACTGGGTTACTTCTTGCTTGTGCGAGAGATGGCAGCGACGTAGCCGGCCATCGGACCGGTCACGGGCGCCTTCTCCTCTGCCGAGTCCTCGACCTGCTCGTCGAGCATCACGCGGCGGGAAGTCTCGGTGACCTGCTTGGTGGTGAAGTAGCTCTCGCGGAGCTCTGCGATCTTCTCAGCGAACTGCTCGTCGCTCTCGTACTCGACGGCCTCGGAGAGACCGCGAAGCTTCTCGACCTGAGTGTCGGTGAGACCATCTGCAGCCTCAGCGACGATGCTGCCACGCTTGAAGCGCTCGATCTCCTCGCGGAGGCCGACGTTCTCGTGGATCTCGGTGCTGAGAGCGTCCTCGAGCTCCTCGACCTTGGTAGCGAGCTCGTCGACCAGGTCGGCCTTCTCCTCGGGTACCGAGACGTAGTTCTCTTCGAAGACGCGCTTGATGCCGTCGAGGAGCGACTCAGCGATCTCGGTGCGAATGCCGGAAGTAACGGCGAGCTTGTTCTCGTCGAGCCACTGCTCGACTACGTAGTCGAGGTACGAGTCGACCTTGGTCACAACGTCGTCGTTGATCGACTCAGCGACAGCGCGGATCTCGACCTCGGCCTCTTCGGCCATCTCAGCGAGCTTCGCGTTGACGATCGAGATGATTGCGGTCTCAAAGATGTCCTTGGCCTTCGACTTGAAGTCGTCCGAGAGGTCGGCGCCGTTGAACATGGCTGCCAGGTCCTCGCCGACGTCGATGTCTTCCTTGGTCACCTGCGGAGGCTGCTTAACTTCGGAAGAGCCCTGCTTAGGCCTGTCCTTCTCGCCCTCAGCGCCTGGGCCCTTGCTCCCATTGACCGGAGCGATCTCAGCCGCACCCTTCGAGGGCTTCACTGCGGTCGGAGAAGTGACGACGTGGTCCTCCTCGCCGCTAGCGGACCCACCCGGAGGGACCACGCGCTTAGTCGTCGGCTCGGGCACCTCGGCCCTAACGCCGAAGCTAGCCTTGAACTCCTTGAGGTCCTTCTTAGCCATGTCTCTCTCCATCTCCCTTGGGAAAGTTATTCGCCGTTCCTATTTATACTAGAGCCTCTTTATAAAGCTCTCAAACACGCGCAGCATGGCCGACTCGACCTCGCGGCGAGGAGCCTTCTCCACCTCTCGCTTGTAGCTCGCGACCTCGGCCTCGCGGATGACGCCGTTGTCCCAGACCCACTCGCGCCCCTCCATGATCCCACGGACGAACGCGTTCGGAGCCGACGGGTCGGCCACGATGTCTGCTGGAGTCGCTAGGTAGAAGTCGTCCTGGACCTCCATAGCGCCGTCTCGACCAGCCTTCAGAGAGCCCATTCCTCGAGTCGACACGCCGAGCCTAGCGCCCTCGTTCATCAGGTTCTTAACGATGTTTCCGTAGGGAGTGTCCATGATCTTAGCCTTGCCGACGAAGTCGTCTCCGTCGCGCTTGAGGTCCTTTATCATATGCGACACGCGCTCGAGGTTGATGGTCGGACCGGATGGGTGTCCGAGCTCACCGTAGGCCCTGTTCTCGTCGATGTAGTTCTTCTTGTACCTCTCGGCCTCGCGCGCGAGGATGTCGGTCGAGTACCGTCGGCCGTTCTTATTCTTAGTGTTGCCCTGCATGAAGACGCCCTCGATGTGGTAAGACTTACCACCCCGCTCGTCGGCCTCGGTGACTAGCCTAAGGTCCTGCTCGACGACCTCGCAGATAAGCTTCATTAGTAGCTCGAGCCTCCCGTGATCGCGCTGCGCTTGTGCAGCTTGATGACCACGCTCGCCACGCCGGCGCCGAGCTTGGTCACGACGCAGTTTGCAGCAGACTCACCCCCGGTCTCAAGGATGACGCCCTCTTTCTGAAAGTTGAAGTGCCCGCTGCCAGATAGGTTGAGGACGGTGTTGGCGCCGCGCTGCACCGTGTACACGACGCTGTTAGCGGCTGACCAAGAGACGCTGCTGATGGTCATCTCGTTGACCGTCTCGCTAGCGACGTTCGCGGCGACCGCAGCGTTGGTGCTACCGATCGCCACGTACCCACCCGAGGTGAAGATGGCAGTTACGTAACCGCCCTTCGTACCCTTGTTGACTACTCTATTCTGTGCCATGGCGCGCTAGTAGTTAGCAAAGTGATAGTGAGGCACGACCGTCTTCTTAGACCCAGTGCGGTTGCTCGACAGATGAACGTCGTCGCCCTTCCGCTGCGCCGTGACGGTCTTTCCCGTCTCGTCGCGGAAGGTGGCCATCTGCCCATCGCGCAGGTCGCGAATCTTATGCTGGTGCTCGGGGTGCATCGGGTAGGAGTGAGAGCTGCCGTGATGGACGGTCAGCATTCGACCCCAGCCGTGGTGCGACGTCTTAACGGACACTGGGTTAGCAGCGACCATCATCTTGCTCAGCTCTGGGTTGTTGAGAGCGGCCTCGTCGACCTCCTCGATGGACTCGCGGAACGTCTTGAACGCTGCGCGAGGACCGGGGGAAGCGAACGGCTTGACGGACGACGGAGAGGTAACCACAGGCTTGACGTCTCCGTAGGATCCCCTTGGATTCTCTCTGCCGACTGGAGTCTGCTTGACGCCACCCGATGGGTTCTGTGACTTCATACCGACGTCGGAGGAGCCCTGGCCGATCTTAGTGCGGTCGCCGTTCATCGGCTGGTGCACCGTCTTGCTGGTCCCACCTGAGTGAGTCGCGTCCTGCTTCTCGGGATAGTCAGTCTTCTTAACGGCGTGAAGGTCCTTGAGCTTCTTCTCGTCGGTCTCACCGTTGTCCGAGCGAGGCTCGAGTGCCGGCGCCTCGGTGTTTGGGCTAGTAACGTCTGACTTTTTACCAGCCTCCTTGAAGGTCGGCTTGCCCTTGGTTAGGGCCTCCCTAAGCTGCTTGAAGGTCTTCATGGGTGAGTCCCTTACTTCTTACCGTGGCGCTTCTTGCCGTGGGAGGCTTCCTCCTCCTCTTCCTCTTCTTCTTCTTCTTCTTCCTCTTCCTCTTCTTCCTCGTCCTCTTTAGCCTTGGATGCCTTGGTATGCGCCTCGGCGACTTCCTCTCGGTACATCGACTCAGCGATCGCAGCCCGCTCGATCTCGAGGCGGTCGGTCACTTTCTGAGCCAAAGCGGCTAGGATTCCCTCGCGGAAGCCGTTAGCGTCGCCGGTCTCGAGGCAGTCGATTGCGTTCTTGATCTCGTCGGACATGTGAGTGACCTCCCAGTGGAGATTGTTGCTCGATCTTCTCTATTTATAATTTACTTAGGCTCAGAGGGCCAAGCGATCTCAAACGGATCGGACTGTCCAGTCACGTCTCGAAGCGCTTGCCTATACGCTCTCCACTCAGCCCTCTTAGAGTCGCTGAGCTGGTTGTCCAGCAGCTGACTCCAGTCGCTAGCAAAGAGTCGACTGTTTCGATCACCTCGGACGTTCGACCACTGGTTCGCGATCCTCTGCTCGCGGACGTCTGCCGGTATCAAAGATTTCGTCCACAGCTGCTTCCATCTTCCAGTCAGCGAGTCTCTCTCCACGCGCTCCTGAGTGACCTCGTCCCAGGAGCAGGATGGCTCTGGAGTAGGATCGACGAGTGCGACGCCGAAGGCTGCTAGAACGTCTTCGCCGATCACGTCGCCGAAGCTGGTGCCTGGGTTGTCTCTCCGAAGTTCGCTCTGAGAGTAAGGATACTTCTCAACCTCGCCGAGAGCGTCTAGCTTTACTAAGATCATCTATCTCTCCTTAATACCCTCACGGTGACCCAGCGTGATCGCGCGTAGTCTTAGTCATAGCACCCTTAGCGACTAGAGCCGCAGTGTCAGTCGAGAATATAGATCTCTGTGTCGCTGACGTTATGGCTGGAGTCAGTCCGCCAGCCACCCAGGCGTCCGTCGTGTTGTTCACGGAAGAGTGACCGTCGGATATCGCTATCAGCGGACCCTTGGCTACGGCTGCAGCAGTGTCTGTACTAAAAGTGATTCGATCTACTGTAGACCTTCTAGTAACTGGGCTGCCTGCGAACCCACCGGTCGCCCACGCGTAAGTCGAGTTGTCGTCGTACGAGTTCAAATTGTATCTAGCTAGAGACAAGCTTCCCTTCGTCACGGCCGATGCGGTGTCCGACGCAAATATGACTCTATCGACCGTCGACTCAGTTATGTTAGCTGGAGTTGCTGTTTGAAACCCACCCTGGTACCAAGCGTCTGTGGTGTTTCCTGAGAATCCTCCTCCGTACTTGGTAGAAGATAATGGTCCCTTAGCGACGGCTGCTGCAGTGTCTGACGCGAATATCGCCCTGTCCACTGTGCTGTACGTAGGTCCAGGAGAGGTACCTCCGGCGTGCCAAGCGTCGGTAGTGCTTCCACTAGCGGCTACGCGGCTTCGTCCAACGCTCAGTGGGCCTTTTGCAACAGCGTTAGACGAGTCGCTAGCAAATATGATGCGGTCTATAGTCGATATGGTTGTTAATCCACCGCCGTACCACCCATCGGTGGCGTTACCAAACCCACTCAGGCGTATCCTACCTGTGGATAAGAACCCAATGTTTGTAGCAGTGGATCCTGCGGTATCTGTCGCGTAAGTGTACTTCTCTATCGTACTAACTGTCGCTGGAGTAGCACCACCCGCAAAGTACCCAGACGTGCTCGACGTGCCTGGGGCGGGACTCGGAGAAGGTGAGGAGGCCGTCTTAGACGACATCAGGAGTAAGTGAAAGACAGACACGGTTAGGTGGTGTAGTCTATCAGAGACGACCCGCGCCAGCGCGTGCCGCCGTTCGACGTGACGAACGTCAGGAGGCTCGTCTTACCCGTGGACAGTGTCGGCGCAGTGTCACTCGGCCACTTGACCGAAGTCGGCCAAGTCACCGCTCCGCTAGTGAGAGTAAGTTCCAGAGTGAACACGAAGGCGCCCGTCGCTGGCGGGTTTGAGAATGTGAATGTGTTGGTCGCGTTTGCTATCGTCTTAGTGAAGTAGTTTGCGGTCGAGCAGTCAATGACTAGAGCAGACACGGCGGTCACAGTCTCAGACGTAGCCGAGAGAGTCGTGTTGCCAGAGACCGTCAAGTTCTTGGTGATGATCAGAGACTTATTGAAAGTGACCGCAGAGTTGACTGTCTGTCCAGTCACCGTCTTATTGTTTAGGTAAGTGTTTGCAGCCTTAGTCTTAGTCAGATAGTTTGCGGAAGCATTAGCGACCTGCAGTCGGTCGCTGATAAGCGTCCTGAGCGCGGTGTTGGTCGACGTCAGGTTGTTCTTAACGTTCGTGATCGCGAGGTTGGTGTTGGCTAGCTGACTCTTGACAAACGCGTTGGTGTTAGCCAGCGCAGCTCGTTCGACAGCCTTAGTCTGGTAAGTAGCCGCAGCGTTCGCTACCTGCAGCCTGTCGCTGATGAGAGTCCTGAGGGCAGTGTTAGTGCTGGTCAGATTCGTCTTAGCGTTTGATATAGACGCGTTAGTGTTGGCTAGAGCAGCGCGCTCGACAGCTTTAGTCTGATACGTAGAGACCGCGTTAGCAACTTGCAAGTACGGAGTCAGGTTAGCTGGGTTGGTGTACGCGCCCGTGACGTCAGTGACCACGAAGTTGTTTACGTTTAGGTCGGATATCTTAACCTTGGTTACGGTCGCGTTAGCTCCGCCGCCTGTCGCTGAGACAACACCCCAGTAAACAGTAGTACCGTTAGTCTTAAGCGCGTACCCGCTGGTACCGAGGGACCCGTTAGCGATGAGACCAGACACCGTAGCGTTGCCAGAGACGACTAGATTCTTAGAGACGGTGGCCGACTTATTGAAGGTCACCGCCGAGTTGACTACCTGAGCCGTCAGAGTCTTACTGTTAAGGTACGTGTTGGCAGCTGCAGTCTTAGTTAAGTAGGTAGACGACGCGTTCGCTACCTGCAGCCGGTCGCTGATAAGAGTCCTGAGAGCAGTGTTGGTCGACGTCAGGTTGTTCTTGACGTTTGTGATAGCGAGGTTGGTGTTTGCGAGTGTCGACTTAACGTATGAGTTGGACGCTTTAGTTCCAATGAGGGCTGTGATCGTCGTGGAGAAGTTTGGATCGTCTCCGAGCGCGTCGGCCAGCTCCTTAAGAGTGTTGAGCGTGGTCGGTGCAGAGTTGACGACTGCGGCTACAGAAGTGTCGACGTAAGTCTTCGTCGCGTAGGTCAACGCTAGGTTGGCTATCTGTATGCGATCGGCTATCAGAGTCCTGAGGGCGGTGTTGGTCGACGTCAGGTTGTTCTTTACATTCGTTACTGACGCGTTCGTGTTGGCTAGCTGACTCTTAATGAACGCGTTGGTGTTAGCTAGAGCAGCTCGCTCGACAGCCTTGGTCTGATAGGTCGATGCAGCATTGGCTACCTGCAGCCGGTCACTGATGAGGGTTCTTAGAGCAGTGTTGGTCGACGTTAGGTTGTTCTTGACGTTTGTGACCGACGCGTTAGTGTTGGCTAGGTGCGCCTTCTCCGTCGCGATAGTCTGGTACGTAGCGACTGCGTTAGCGACCTCTAGGTACTTTGTCGTAGATCCACCACCTGTAGCGACCACCTCACCCCAGTAAACGGTGGTGCCGTTAGTCTTAAGCGCGTACCCGCTGGTACCGAGGGACCCGTTAGCGATGAGACCCGTGAGAGACGCGTTGCCGGAGACGACCAGATTCTTAGAGACGGTGACCGACTTACTGAACGTGACCGCAGAGTTGACGGACTGAGCAGTGACGGTCTTATTGTTCAGGTATGTGTTAGCTGCAGTCGTCTTAGACAAGTACGTCGCTGACGCGTTGGCTACCTGCAGTCGGTCGCTTATCAGAGTCCTGAGGGCGGTGTTGGTCGACGTCAGGTTGTTCTTGACGTTTGTGATCGCGAGGTTGGTGTTGGCTAGCTGACTCTTGACGAAAGCGTTGGTGTTTGCGAGGGCGGCTCGCTCGACTGCCTTGGTCTGGTAGGTCGCTGCCGCGTTAGTTACTTGGAGGTACGCATCGAGCTCGACTCTCTTAGCGAGTCTGGATCCACCGGCGGTCAGACCGTCGTGGGCGACTATAGTCTTGTTAGTGAAGTCATAGGTCACCTCGCCGTTCGCGCCGGTGAAACTCGAGTGCGCGACCGCAGAGCCTCGTCTTAATCTAACTTCTACTGACATCGAGAGCCCCAGCTGTGTACATTATTTATCAGAGAGAGCCGTAGTCTTGCGTCGAGCTTACCTCTTCGGTTATCTTACCGTAGTCGGCAGCGTTCACGCCAGTTCCGATAGGCACTGGGTCAGGATTTGGGTTATCCTCAGTCGGTTGCGGAGTGACTTGCAGCGTCCCGTCCACAGCTTTGAGCTGGATGTCTCCTAGGACGATCGTGTTTCCGGTCAGGTACAGCGAGCGGTACTTTCTCGTAGAGCTGCCTATGTCGTACGTGTTTCCGACCGCGGGTATGAGAGCCTGGGTCTCGACGGTGGTCGTAAATGTGTTGGACAGAGTGCCGCCGCCACCGCTGACGGTGTTCGCCTGCCACTTCTTAAGAGTCGTGTTGTACACCAGCGCCTGACCGTTGGTCGGCGACTTGACGCTGTTATAATCGACGTCGTCTAGCCTGTACAGCTTGACCTCGCCCGACCCAGGCGAGGACGTACCTACTATACCCGACGAGAACGCTATCCTAGATATCCTACGATCGACGGCCTCGTTCAGCTTACTGAACTTATCGTCTATGCTCTTGACGATCGGAGCTACGTCGGGAGAGTCTCCCTGGTCGCCCTTATCGCCTCTTGGACCTGCTGGACCAACTGGGCCGGGTGCGCCAGCGTCTCCCTTGTCGCCCCTTGGGCCAGCCTCGCCTCTCGGCCCCCTGGGACCAGTCTTACCTATCGGTCCGGGATCTCCGCGCTCGCCCCGCTCTCCGATTGCACCAGGCGCGCCGTCCGCACCGTCTCTCCCAGGCGCGCCAGCCGGTCCAGTCTCGCCCCTGTCGCCCGCGTCACCCTTGGGCCCCTCGGCGCCGTCAGGCCCGCGATCGCCTTTGAGACCCCTTGGGCCAGCGTCTCCCTTCTCTCCCCTGTCACCCTTGAGTCCCTGAGGACCGACTGGGCCGGTCTCACCCTTCTGGCCGCGCGGTCCCTGAGGACCCTGTGGACCAGCGTCGCCGCGGTCGCCCTTGAGTCCCTGAGGACCTACGTCGCCCCGCTCTCCCTGCAGCGCGTCGATCCCAGCGACCTGCTCGAGGATGGCGTGGTTGCTCTCTCTGACCTCAGCTAGGATCTCTAGTCGAATCTGCTCGCGCGCCTCCTCGAGCGCGCGCGCGACTCGAGCCTTCACGAGCTCGTCTGCAGCCGCGAGTATCTTTGCGGTAGAGACTGCGTCCACGGCTACTTACCCTTAGCGGCCGCGATCCCGTCGAGCGTCTCCCTCATGCTCTCGACCAAGCGCCTGTCCTCGTCGCTCATAGCATCCTCCTCGCGTACGTCGGGCAGGCCTATGATGATCGACTCCTTAGCGGCCACCGGCTTGCTCGGTGGAGGAGCTGGCGGAGCTTGCTGAGGAGGCGCGGCTGGAGCACCAGGCGCACTCGGAGCGACTGGAGGTGCGTCTGCGACCTCGTCCTCCATCTCCGAGTCGATGCGCTCGACGTCGTCCTCCGTCTGGTGCAAGACGTGCTCGCGGACCCACTTCTTAGAGAAGTACCGACCTACGTATGGGTCGACGATCTGCAGGAGAGTAACGCGAGACGTGACGACCTCTTGGTCCTTCAGCTCAGAGAAGTGATTGTCCTCGCTGAAGTCGTACCTGACTTCGTTGCGGATCGTGGCCCACTCCTCCCGAGTCATGACTTCCTTGAGGGCGAGCTGAGTCTCGAGCAGGTTGTCGAAGATGTGACTGAAGCGGTGACGAAGTCGCTTGATGAACTTTGCGAACTTAAGCTCGTCTCGAGTTATCTCCGATGGGCGACCGAGGTTGAATCCAGTCTCCGGCTCGATCCTCGCGATCGGAACGTTGAGGGCGCGGTACAGCTTCTTACGAAAGTAGTTGACGTCCTCCATCTCACCGAGGTTCTGCCCACCCGGGAGCGTCGTGATCTCAGTGCCGCGCCCGCCCTCTCGCCTAGGCAGCCAGAAGTCCTCGAGCATGGTCATGAACTTACGATCGTCCCTGACCTCGCCGGTGTTCGCGTCGTACACGAGGCGGTTCTTATGCTTTATCATCATGTCGCGGAGGTACTGCTCGGCCTTCATCTTAGGAAGGTTGCCGACGTCGATGTAGAATATCCTTCGCTCCGGAGCGCGGCTTAGCCTATAGATGACGACGGCGTCCTCGAGCATTCGAAGCTGGTTGATGGGCTTGATGGCCTTGTGCAGGTGGGACAGGACCATCTTGTTTCTCTGGTCGAGCATCCCGCTGTGCGTGTAGCAGATCGAGTCCGGACTGATCTTCACTCCCTGCAGCTGGACGCCCGTGCCGAACCCAGTCGGGTTGTACTGATAGTACTCGGAGTACGCCGGAGCGACTGGAATGCGTCTGGCCACCGCAGATGGATCCGGTCGCACGGGTATGCGCACCTTTCGTATCCTTCTTGGGTCGAGGTACCTGAGCTCCTGGATGCCGTCTCTCGGACGCTTGACGTCGATCATCATGTGATAGTACAAGCGACCGTCAACGTACCACCGCTTGAAGATCTCATAGCACATGTTCTGAAAGTCTAGGAGCTCGAGGACGCGGTCGAACTCCTCGCGGATGCTCTGCTTGATCGACTCATTGTACTTCTTAGAGTCGAGACCGTCTAGGTCGATGCTGACGGGTGAGTCTGAGCCTTCGTCGACCACGATGGCTTCGTTGACTATGTCGTCGATGGCAGCCTCGGCCTCGGGCTGCATGGATATCTCTCGGTACCTAGTGACGAGCTCGCCTTCGGTCTTAGCCGTGCCCTCTAGGTCTACGAACGTTCCGTACGCTCCGCCGGGAGATATCTCTATCGCGCCGTCGTCCTTCGAGGGAGGCGCGAACGACGGCACCTCCGCCGCGCGCTTGGCGTCGTCTTCTATCTTACCGATGCGGAAGCCAAAGAGCTCTATCGCCACTCGTCAATCCCCAATAGAAATGGGCCCGTCGTATTTATAACGACGGGCCCAGCGTTGATCAAGATGCTGTTGTTAGACCGCGATCGTTCCGGTCGTCGTCGGTGCGGTGACGTCCCAGTAGTCGTACGCGAAGCTGACGGGGAATGTCTCGATCGCGTCACCGTTCTCCCAGTCGAGGTCGATCGTTCCGATCGTCTGAGGGAAGATGTTGACGAACCTGTAGGTGCGAAGCGGCGCGCCGACCTTCGAGTACTGAGTCACTGTAGCAGTGGTGCGATAGTCAGCGTTCGAGGGCAGGGCGGTGCTCCTCAGGTTGGCCTGGTGCCGGTTGATGAGGTTGGACCAAGTCTCCATCGCCTGCCTGATCTGAAAGTCCTCGTCGTTCATGACGGTGACGTCCCAGTTCGGGAAGGTGCGCGTTCCCGCCACCTTGATGCGGCGGCCGAAGAACGGAAGCTCGATGACTCCTAGGTCGCTCGATGGTATCTGAGCCGTGCGGCAGGTGAAGGCGAACCTAGCACCTACGTTCGGCACTCCGTTCGGCGTGTCGACGATCACCTGGAAGAGTGAGGGCCGAGCGCCGCCGAGCGGTAGACCCGCCGAGGCAAAGTCGTTGATGTTGAAGGCCATGTGCTCCTATCCTCCCAGTCCCTTAGAACTTGCCTACGACTTCGGTGAAGTCCACGCCCGTGCGGACCGCAACGAAGTTTAGCTGGATGAAGTTGATCGAGCGCGCCGGCTTGACGTAGATGTCGCCCACGAACTCGTTACGGTCGATCACCTCCGGAGTGTTGTTCGTCTCGTCGCAGACCACGCGGAAGTCATAGATGCCGCGGCGACCCTGGACGTCTCGGAGGAACGGCTCGACGAGGTTGCGGAACTGGGCCCGCGTGAACTCGTCGTTGAACTCGAAGAGAGTGAACTTAGCCGCAGTCGAGATAGCCTTCTCGAGGACGATGAACAGCCTCCGAACGTTGATGCGATCGAACGCGCTCGGCTTAGCGAGGAGCGTCTTGTCGCCGAACATCACCGTTCCCTGACCAGGGAAGGTCACGATTGGGTTGATGCCGTTCTTATAGAGCTGGTCGCGCTGCGCCTTGTTAGCATTGTAGGTCAGGCGGATCACGTTCTTGATCTGACCGCGGTTGAAGCCGGCCGGGCTGTACCACGGGTCGCGCTCGAGGTCGGTCCTCGCCATGAGGCCGGCGACGTCGCCGTTCGTCGGGACGTAGCGGTAGACGTCGTTGTACTTGTCGTACTGGTACTTGTACCCACTGTCGAGCGTCGCGTAGGACGTTGACGGAAGCAGGTTGCGGAAGGTGATCGTGTCGTCGACCTCCTTGCCGACGTACGAGCCGTTGTTGACTACGTCCGCCCTGCGTGGGCTCAGGACCGCGATGCAGTCCTTTCGCTTCTCGGCCACGTTGTTGATGATGTGGATCGCGCGAGTCTGGTTGGTCTGACCCGCGAGGATGAACGACACGTCGACCGCCTCTGGGTTAGCGAAGAGGTCGTAACTGAGAGTGTAGTCAGCGTCGCGCGGCGAGGCGCCGTCTCGGCCGAGGACTAGACTGTCATTGATCGGGCGGGACTGAGTGCCCACGCCGAAGTTGACTCCAGCCGCTGCCTTGCCGACGTTGGTGACTCCGGTCGTCGCCGCCGCCCACCACACGTACTTGGAGTTGAGGTTGACGACGTCCTTGTAGTAGTTGCCAGAGCCGTCCTCGGTGCGAGCGTCGCTCGCCTTAGAGACCTTAGCAAACCGCTCGATGACTGTGTTGGCGGTTCCGGTCCAGCGACCGTCCTCGTCGGCCACAACGATGTGCATCTCGTCGCTCGAGCCACCCTGAGTGAGGGCGTACGCAGACGAGCCGGGAGCTGCGTCGAAGTAGTTGTAGAACTCCCAGCGGCGAGTCGTGGTCTGACCCGTGACCGTGTTGCCGACGTACTTAGACTTAAGAGTCAGCGAGGTGTTGTTGGCGACGGACGCGACCTGGACCTCAGTCTTGTCCGGACCGGCGAGTAGGATGTCGCCGACGCGGATCGAGTTGTTGAAGGTGGTCGTGGTTCCAGTGACCGTCGTGCTGTTGTTCGTGAAGGCTAGAGTGCCTGAGAGAGTCGACTGCCAAGCGTTGGACGTCGGGCAGACCGAGACGCGGAGCGAGTTGCCCAGGTCGCCTGGGTACTTCGCGATCCAGCTACCGACGCCGGAGATGCCGGACGAGTAGTTGTTGTCGTAGTCTTCGTCGCTCTTAACGACCGTGTTCTTCGTGTTCGCTGCGTTCGAAGTCGCGTTGCGAGCAGCGACCGAGTCAGTCGCTAGAGTAGCCGTGTTGGACCCACGGACCACGCGCGCGACGTACAGCTTGTTGCCGTACGCGAGGAAGTTAGCGGCAGTGAAGAAGTCGGCGAAGGTGTTAGCGTTCGGCTTGCCGTACTGAGCTACCAGCTCGTCCTCGGTCGAGACCAGAACCCGCTTGCCGACCGGACCCCACTTAGAGTGAGCCGCGATAGCCGCTTCGGTCGTGCTTACTGCCGGGATGATAGTGGTTAGGTCGATCTCGCTGACGTTGACGCCCGGAGAAACCTGAAAGGCCATGTTAGACTCCCTCTCCTATGCAGGACGCATTGTTATTAGTCGCTCTGCCTATTTATAAAATAGGCTTTCTCAGAGCTTAGGGTCGTAGAACCCATAGTCTGCGCCAGGAGAGGGTCTGTCTATAGACTCTGGATCGTCGTTCCTACCGTCGTCTATATATCCGGCGGGCAGCATGTCGTCCTCGAACATCGCCATCTGCTCCTCGAGGAGCTTCTTGCGAAAGTCTGTGTTCGTCAGTTCCTTGAAGAAGTTTTGCCTAGCGAGCCAGCCGAACATGACGAGAGTCATGACTAAGTCGTCGTGGCACCCCTCCTCGGCCTCGTAGGAGTTCCTGGACGACACGAAGGTCGACAGCTCGTTGATTGTGTCGAAGTCTCGAACGATGAGCTTCTGAGTCTCGATGAGGTCCTTCATGTTAGCGCAGCCGATGCGCTTGACCGGAGCCGTCATGCGGAGCCCCAGCTGGGACCTAGCCGCGAACCCTCCGCCGAGCTTCTGCCCGGCCCTACCGCGGTTGACCGTGCTCAGGATGTTCTCGTACTCGAGCTCTAGGAGCAGAGCGTCGGCGACCTGCTGCCCAACGTCGTTCGTCTCGACCAGAGCCATCGCGCCGTTGTACATGCGCCCGCACCGAGCGACCACGTCGGGAAAGAGGGCGGACGGTATCTGATTGTTCTTATACTTAGCGACTTGCTCGTACGGCACGCTCGACACGTCTATGACCGACACCGCGCTGCTGTCGCCCTCGACTCCTCGGGCAGTGTCGACGGTCATGACGTAGGTCCGGTCTCGCTCCGGCATCTTATAGATCTCGAACCCTATGTTGTCGCGAGTCGGAGTGACGAAGGCGAGCGAGCGGAGCACCGTCGGGTTGATGAGCGTGTTGGTCGAACCGATGAACTCGCACTCGAACTCCTGCCGCCACTGCTCGAGCGACGTGTTCTTGATGGTCTGATCGCGGAACTTGTCGTCTCGCCCGGGAGTGTCTCGCCAGTGGACCTCGATGGGTGTGTACAGGCTCCTCTTCTCAACCGCGTCCGTCCACATCTTATAGAAGTGGTTGAGTCCGAACGGAGTCGACACAACGATGATCTGTGTCGTCTCACCCGAGCTGATCGTCGGGTAGACGGAGCTGAAGAAGTGCTCAGCGATGTTCCTCGGGACGAACGCGTACTCGTCGAGGAATATCAGGTTGTACGTGCCGCCTCGGACCGCGCTGCTGCTCGTCGACGCGGCTATCACCTTCGAGCCGTTCTCTAGGATGATGTTGCCCTTGTTCCAAGTGACCACGCCCTGCTGAAGCCAAGCGGGCAGGTGCTCGTACGCGAGCTGAAGCTTAGCCAACATGTCTCGAGCGAGCGCGCCCTTGTTGGCGAGGATGGCCACAGACTGCTGGTCGTGGAACAGGATCTTCCAGAGCATGAACGACACGACGGTCGTGCTCTTACCCGTCTGACGAGGAAGCTTACTGACGACGAAGCGGTTGTCCCGAAACGTCTGCACCATGTTCGCTTGGTACGGGTACATCCTGAAGGGGACTAGACCGCGGTCGACGTTCACGATCCGAATGTAGTTCTCGATGAAGTACACCGGGTCCCTGGCGCACTTCACGTACTCGTCGTACTGCTCCTGAGTGAACTCGATCTTAACTCCGGCAGCCTTTAGGTTTGGGTTGCCTAGGTAAGTCTTGGACGTCGCGCCGTGATAGTTGGTCGCGAGCGGTGCGGCCGGTGCAGTGATGTACGAGAGCTCGTCCTCCGCCTCCTCGTCCTCGGAGGTGGGCGTCGCGACCCTGGGTGGGATCTTCTCGATCACTGGAGCTGGCGGCTCGTCTGGCAGCTCGACTCCTCGGTCCCTGCTGTCACCAGCCGCTTGGTCGTGGACGGCCTTCTTCACCCAGGCGCCTATGGTCATCCCGGCCTGCCCGGCTGCCTGCTTCACTAGGTGTCTAGTGGCTTTGTCGATGCCCTTGACGCCCCACGGCATCTCCTCGATGTTCTTAGTCATGTCGAATCGACTCTCTAGGCACTCACTTCCTCTGCTTCAGAGACGCGACGAGCTTAGTCCTAGCGACCTCCCTCTCCTCGGGCTCGCGCTCGTGCTTAGTGGCGTGAGTCTGCTCGGGGTCGCTTGGGTCTAGGTTGACCGCCTTGCCCCTGTGCCAGCCGTGCACCTCGACGTCTCTGTGCTTGGCCAAGCGCTGCCAGACTTTCTGCCCACCGGGAGAGTGCTCGCTTCCGACCAGAGCGTTGACGTGGCCGGTCTTAAGGACGTGCCTATAGAAGTCGTGAGCCTTCGGCCCCTCGCCCGTGGCCGCCACGGTGTGAACGTGAAAGGTCTTGCCTCGCTTCCTCCCCCACAGAGAGACGTCGACTCTCTTAGTCTCTGGGTTGACGGCCGCGATGTGGTGCCAGCCGTACTCCGGCTCTCCGGCGTGCAGCTCGTGGGACCCTGACTTACCGATCTTCTTGTAGTGACCATGAAGAATCCACGGCTCGATCTTTTTTCCAACGACCTCGTCTCTCGCCCCACCGATACGCCCAGCCTTCTTCGGCTTACTGATGTCGGGACGAAGGATCGCCTCGCCTATGGACGACACGAACTCTCTGAAAGTCTTCACTGGTTGTCCCTCCGAGTCACGATGCGCTGCAGGTCCGCTGTCGAACCAACGAACACTGCGTTGACCGTAGTGCCGCTCTGCCTGCTCGCAGACTCTCCGTCGAGGTCCCGCCTCTTCTTCTTGAGGTCTATGAGATCTTTGTTGACAGAAGCCAGGTGCGATATGAGCTGGCCCGCCACCTCGAACGCGCGCGGGTGCTCGGACGTCTTCGCCAAGTCGCTGGCCGCACCTAGGATCGTCTTACCCTCCTCGATGATGTCGCGGAGGTTCCTCCTGGCGTAGTCGAAGTCGTCGTCCACTTCGTCAAGCTTCTCGATCACAGTCACCGGTTGCACCGGAGTCTCTGGAATGTTGAGTAGCTCAGAGATGCTCTTATCCACTGCGTCGCTCGCCATCACGAGTCCTGTCCCGTCGCTGGGTCGTACTTTCGACCGTCGGTGAAGAAGAACGTGTTGGGAGCGTACTTCCACGCGGTGTTAGACGATATAGTCCTGTAAGGCACTGACGCGGCCGAGTTCGTCGTGCCGACGCCGTTGGCCAAGAGACCGGGCTGCACGGTCAGGCGGCTGTTGACTCGAGCCGCAGCGATCTCTTCGGCCGTGAACTTCTGGTACTGTATCCCATACAGGACGTCTGTGTTCGCCACAGGCTCGACGACGTGAAGGTCGACCTGAGCGCGCTTGATGACGCCCTGAGTCTTGATCGGTCCGAAGAACCAACCCTTCATCGTGAACGCGAAGTTGTACACGAGCGTCTGCCGAGTCTCGTAGTCTCCCTCGTAGACGTCGTCTATCGTGACTCCGTTGAGGATGGTCGGCACGTCTAGCTTTAGTCCCATCGACGGGACCAGGTTCACTGTGTTGGTCCACTCGGGTCCGAAGAACGGCACGATCTGCTCGACGATCTGCGCGCCGTCGTCGGCGTTCTTAACGAACGCGTACAGCCCAAAATCTATGTTCCAGGGCACGGGCATGTACTGTCTGTTGAGCTTGTTCTTGTCGCTCGTGTTGAGGACGGCCACGTTCTTTCCGGTGCTCGGGAGGCGCCGCGACCCGTCGTAAGTCATTCCCAGGACCTCGAACCCGAGGCGGGGGAGCTGCATAGAGACCTGTGCGGTCAGGTCTGGGTTGGCTCTAGTTCGCACGAGCCACTTCTGCTTTGGACCGTACGCGATGGGAACCTGGATGACTTGGATCACCTCGCTCGCTGCGTTGAGCCGGCGCACGACTAGGTCGTCGAACATATTTCCGAACGCGACGACATACCGACGCAAAGATTGGTGATAGAACTGCGATGAGAACATTAGTACCTATCGACCTCCGAGAACGGGTTGCGCTCGGAGAAGTCGACGTAGTCCTCGGCGAGGCGGTGGACGAGAGAGTTGTTCGCGGTCTTAACGGTGTCGACGAGGTCGAACTCCTGCAGGATCCAGCCGTCGTCCTCCTCGAGCATCCGTGTGTCGTCCTCCAGGACGAACTGATAGTTGAGTATGTCGGCGCTGTAGCGATCCTCGATGCCGTCGATCGAGGTGTTGCCCGTGTCGAGCCGCTCGCTGCTGTACGTGAACAGGTCGCACGACAGGACGTACGTGTACAAGCGGCCGTGCTGGTAGAAGACGTCCTCGTGCTCGACGAACTTGATCTCGTATATCGCACCGTTACCGTTGTTGATGAACGGCACGAATATGAGGTCGCCCTCCTTCGGGCGAGTGCCGCTCAGCGAGTACCCGTTCGCTGTGCCAGCCTCGAGAGAGAAGCTGTCGTAAGATCCGTAGGACAGCGTGTTGGCCGTCTCGACCTGTAGGTTGTAGTCGTTCTCGCTGAGGATCTTCTCGCTCACGAACTGGTCCCAGCGCCGGCGAGCCATCGTCAGCTTCAGGCTGTCGCGAATCTCGAGGTTGAACTTGGAGAGAAAGTCGCCCTCACCGTCTAGGTTGCGAACGTTGTTGAAGTAGACCTCGACTGGGACAGCGGTCGCGAAGCGAGACAGCGGGTCGGCGCCCAGGAGCAGGTCCTCGTTGAAGATAGTCCTCTGCATGTACTGAACGTCGACGCCGTAAGTCTTGATGGACTCGACGATGAGGTCCTCAGCGACCCGAGCCTCGTTCCTAGCAGAGAAGTTACGGAAGTACTTGGATACAGCCATGCGTCACGCTCAATCGTTCTGCATATCCTGGAGTACACCCCCGTAATCTATATTGATCCTCTCCTCCAGCTTTCCGATCTCTTCGTTCGCCTCGTCCCAGATCTTCTGCCCGTTGAAGGTGACTCCGCCGGGGAGGTTCATGCCCTCAAACTTCTTCAAGTTCTCGCCCCACTGACGCTTGATGAGGGCTGTCGCATACTTCTTAAGCCAGATGTCCTGCCAGACGTCCGCGTTCGCCTCGGCGTCGACGGTTCGGTAGCAGTCGACGATGATGTAGTCGCCGGCCTTGACGTCGGCGTCCCACTTCATGTCGATGTTGAGTATGTTCGTCGACCTGTTGTACCGGATCGGCTTGGACCCTACGAAGATCTCCTCGAGCTGCTCGATGTGCCGCATGGCCATGACGTACGGCACGTACGTGGTCGACGTGAAGTCGAACAGGTCGTTCAGGTGGATCTGGTACCGAATGTTGAACAGGTTGGTCACGTTGACTGCTCTACCAAGGTCGAACACGGATATGACTCCGTTGATCGTGCTCGGAAGAGTCACGTACTTATTGTCCTTGTCCGCTTGCGTGACCTGGTGCCTATACAGGACTCGCTCCGTACCATCGAAGTGGTAGTCGCGGTAGTATTCCAGAGCGTCGTCGATACGCTCCTCGACCTGCTCGTCGTCGACGTTTATGTCGATCACAGGCGCGCCCAGCCGCCTCAGGCAGTAGTCTTTGAACTGGTTCCTGTTAGCGGGTTGCGCCATGCGTTAGCCTCCGGTATGAGGCTATTTATAACTCTAAGCTAGGCTCCTCACTTATAGTGAGCCAGCCCCTCCTCGCAGACCTCGGTCCAGTACTGAGACAGACCCATTCGGCCAGCTCTCTCCAACTGAGACTCGAGGTCGGCCCTGCTGTGACCCCAGCACTGGTTCTGCAAGTTCTCGAGGAAGAAGCACGCGAACATTCTCTCTTGAGTCTCGCGGCTCGCGTCGAAGTTAAGTAGGAAGTCGATCGGATCGAACGACCTCGCGTAGCTGTACCCGCCGTGCTCGATCACCGACGTGCACTTGCGGTTGCGAACCATGCTCCGCGCCTGCTCCGGCGTGACCTCGACTACGTCGCTAGTGTACTTACTCGGCGTGGACGCGTCGGTCGCAAAGAACAGAGCCGGGAACGTCTTCCAGCCGAGCTTCTTGACCGCTTGGAACCGATTCACACCGCTCAGGCCGAGGACGACTCCGTCCGGGTTCTCGTACGCTCGGACCGGGTCGCACCCGACTCTAGAGATGTTCTCTACCAGAGCCCCCAGATAGTCGAGCTTGTACCGCCAAGTTTCCGGCATCTCGATCCAGAGCTCTCGGCCGTCGTTAGCGACTCGATCCACCGGGAACGATGGGCAGTGGAATATGCGGTCAGCCACTCTTCCTCCTCCAGAAGAAGATCTGCACGAGGCGGCAGTCCTCGAGCGTCGACCCAAAGTTCTCGCCGTGAGAGTGCCAGTCCGTCGGGCGGAACAGGACGAGGCGGTTGAACCTCATGGCGGCGTAGTTGACCATGTCCCACTTCGACCTGTCGAGGCCGTCTCCGTATATGAGCTCGCGCCGCACGTCTTCGTACGACGAGAAACCGAGGGCTCGGCCCTCCTCTCGACTCATGGGAACGGACTCGATGCCGAGGCGCTTGTGCCGCCAGGTGATGGTGCCGGGCCGGCCCTCGCACTGCTTAGGCGTGTTCAGGTACAGGACCCCGGCCCAGAGATTGTCCGGCTCTGGGTCGACGTGCACGTCCTGCTCGAACGTGTCTGACGCGGTCGAAGTGCGGAAGTGCCCGCACAGCTGCGTCGAGTTCGGCTCGAGCGGAGTGCCGACTGCTTGAGACACCGCGTCAGTTATCTGCGAGTCTAAGATCGGTGCGGACGAGTTCCTGCCCGGGTACGTGTGACCGGACTGCGCCGAGTACTCGAGGCCGAGCGCGGCGGAGCGCATCGCGCGCGGGTCCTTGTAGAAGTCGTCTATGACGACGAACCGCTTCCTCACGACGCCGCGGCCTTAGCGACGTCCATCCACGAGACGAGAGAGAACCTCTCGCCCGACGTCACCGGAGTCACTCCGTGCATGAAGTGGTGGGACGACGGGAACGCGACGAGCGTGCCGGCTCGAGGAGGAACTACGATACCCTGCTCCGGGAACGCGAGGACGCCTCCCGCGAAGTCGTCGTTGAGGAAGACGACCATCGAGATGTCTCGGTCAGTGTTCCTCCTCCACTCGAGTCGGTTCCCGGACCGCCACAGCGCCTCGCCGTCGCAGTGCGGCTTATAGAACCCGCCCACGCCGTACCTAAGGAACTGAACGGGTTCGGCCGAGTGCACTCTCTTAGAGAAAGCCGGCTCGATGTAGCTCTTGACCGCGCGCGTCAGAACGGACCTCAGGTCGGCCTGCAAGGCCTCGCTGACGTTGACTATCTGCGCGTTTCGCGTCTGCTCGTCGACCTGGAAGTCGATGACTTTGTCCGTCGACTTAGAGGGGTCGAACACTCCCTGCGTCTCGCCAACGTTCCTCTTGCCGTACTCGACCAGGGCGCGGCACTCCTCGAGCGAGAGGAACTCGGAGTGGATCGCGATGTACCGGTGCATGTTCGGCTCGACGTCTCTCGGCGGAGGCGTCACGGCCTGCGTCACCGAGTCAGTGATCTGATCGTCGACCCTCTTGTAGTCGCTCAGCTTGAATACGTTGCTCACTCGAGACCTCCAGAACTCTCTGCCATTATATCTGTTCACGAGGTCCCTGTCAACCTCGTACTCGACTCGACCGACTCTCTGTCTGACTCTGTGCATGCCCTCTAGGCCGTAGACCTCGTCTCGCTCCTCGACTGGGTTCGTCACGTTGTCGAAGTCTAAGTCAGGCGCGTCCATGCCCAGGAAGTCGTACACTCTCTCTACCGACCGCCTTGGGTCCGCGACTAGGTCGTCGTACTCGAGCACGTGGAGGTGGCGGCGGTCGCTCGACCGGTCCCACCCCTGGCGCATGGCCCACATGCTGAGCTCGACGATCCCAGCGTCCGACATGAGGTACTCGCACCTAGCCTCGTCGTCGACTCGACCGTACATCCTCATGGTCGTGTCGTCTATGAAGTTAGTCGATCCCGCCGGCTGGTCGTGTATGAGCTTCAGGAAGCTCGCGAGTATGTCTGGGATCGAGCGAGTGACGCACACTATCCTTGGGTCGTCGTATCCGAACACTCTTCGTATGCGCTCGACGTTGTTCGGCCAGGCCCGGCTCTTGTCGATCACGACCGGGCGACAGACGTCCTCGTAGAAGTTGTGAGGCATGTGCCTGAGAACGTTCGTCAGTGAGTCGGGCTTTGGGTTCGCTCGGCCCTGCTCTGACTGAAGCCAGTACTGCTCGTGGTAGTACAGCATGTCGAGGAGCGGCGAGTTCGCCGACGCGTACACGCGCTCGTCCTGGTTGAGGATCGCTGAGAGGAGGGTCGACCCGGACCTAGGCAGGCCTGACAGAAAATGGAAGCGCTTTGTCATACTAAATATTTCTAACTATACCGCTCCCAAATAACCTCGTGCTACACTTAGCGGACCTTTAGCTACAGCAGTTGCGGTGTCGGACGCAAAAATGACACGATCAATGTTTGAAAGGGGGGCGGCGCTGCCGCCAAACCAAGCGTCAGTTGAATTTCCAGTCGCGCCACTGCCGACACGCCCTGAACTCAGTGGACCTTTTGCGACAGCCGTCGCGGTGTCAGATGCAAATATGATGCGATCAACGGTTGACACCGCAGCCGGTGCCGGCGATCCACCACCAAACCATCCGTCAGTTGCATTTCCGGTTGCTCCTGGATAGAACCTTGCCAAACTTAACGGACCTTTTGCGACAGCAGTTGCAGTGTCAGCTGAGAAGATGATGCGGTCAACTATTGACTTAGCTCCAGAGTCTCCGCCACCACCAAACCATCCGTCAGTTGCATTTCCAGTTCCACCAGCAGAGTACCTAGCTGCACTCAGTGGACCCTTAGCTACAGCCGTTGCAGTGTCAGCTGAGAAGATGATGCGGTCAATTGTTGATTTTGCAGGAAATCCACCACTGAACCAACCGTCGGTCAAGTTTCCAGTGGCCATAACATCTGCTCTTGCAAAACTCAGTGAGCCCTTAGTGACAGCAGTTGCGGTGTCAGCTGAGAAGATAATACGGTCAACTGTTGATGTCACTGCTGGCGCATTGCCGGCACCAAACCAACCGTCGGTTAAATTTCCAGTTGCAGCGTGTTGTTGTCTCCCTGCACTCAACGGACCTTTTGCTACAGCAGTAGATGTATCGGACACAAAGCTAATGCGATCAACAGTAGATAATGCAGTCCCGCCGCCGAACCACCCAGCGTTCCAACCCTGGAGGACCCACGTGCCCTCTAGCGACTGGCGATAGACGTCGCTTAGAGTGAATATGTGCTGTGTGGCCATGAGTCCTCCGTCTGAGCGACTCTATTTATTCCTCGACGCGGCTGACCTGGAC
>Ga0208784_1000218_pt1 | contig 30292 bp, 11 predicted proteins | sample DEB19_08_DNA_FD_184531 | JGI IMG/M metagenome (GOLD analysis project Ga0208784, IMG submission 184531) | Aqueous microbial communities from the Delaware River and Bay under freshwater to marine salinity gradient to study organic matter... | ecosystem: Environmental > Aquatic > Marine > Coastal ... | reverse complement strand
CTGCCTGTCTACCATCCGCCTGCCTGCCTGCCTGCCTGCCTGCCTGCCTTCCTGACTAGCCTGCCTGCCTGCCTGCCTGCCTGCCTGACACCTGCCTACCTGCCTGCCTGCCTGCCTGCCTGACCATCTGCCTGCCTGACGCCTGCCTGCCTGCCTGCACACCTGCCTGACGCCTGACGCCTGACGGCCTGACTAGCCTGCCCATACGGGCAGGCTAGTTTTGCCCGCTGGTGGTTAGCGAATTACCGCCCAGATTAGGACCATCGGGAGGGCGATAATACCGACCATTGCGAAGATTACTGTAAACATTTTCTGTCCTTTCGTTTTTACCAGCCCCTGTGGCTGATAAATACATTATAACATAACAATCTCAGAAAATACAGCCTTTTTTCATTATTTCCCAAACTTCCCTGTGACCAGGGGAAATGCGCTTCCATGCGGGTAGGTTTTACCGCTCCTAGGCGCGGTAAATTGAAACGCCCCTAGGCGCGGTAAACCACAACGCTCTGCCTGACACCTGCCTGACACCTACCTGACACCTGCCTGACACCTGCCTGACACCTGCCTGCCTGACGCCTGCCTGCCTGACCATCTGCCTGCCTGACTAGCCTGCCTACATGACACCTGCCTGCCTGCCTGCCTAACACCTGCCTGCCTAACGCCTGCCTGCCTGCCTGTCCACCATCCGCCTACCATTCGCCTCCAGACCGCCTGCCTAACGCCTGCCTGCCTGACACCTGCCTGCCTGACACCTGCCTGCCTGCCTGCCTGACTGCCTGACGCCTGACCATCTGCCTGCTTGACGCCTGCCTGCCTGCACACCTGCCTGACGCCTGACCATCTGCCTGCCTGACTAGCCTGCCTGCCTGCCTGACCATCTGCCTGCCTGACTAACCTGCCTGACACCTGCCTGCCTGACGCCTGCCTGCCTGCCTGACGCCTACCTGACGCCTGCTTGACGCCTGCTTGACGCCTGCCTGCCTGCACGCCTGCCTGACCATAGCCCACTATCAGGTCAATGTTCCCTGCCATAGACCGCCAAAACCGCTTCTGAGGGCCGCCACCACACTATCCGGCCTTCGACCTTATCGGGACCGCCACGAGGGCTGGAGACACCTGCGCGACAGCGACATATATCCGACTACACTCTCTCACGCCCAAGGCACTAATGTTAATGTACAAAGCAGAAATAGTGTACAACGTCTCCCCCTTCTTCAAATTCCCCGCAGAAAATTTTGAAGAGTGAACCTTTAACGTACAAATGTACACTTCTTTCCGCCGCGGCGATGATACAATAAGAGAGTGCCGAGAGAGAAGAGAGAGCTCCCCGATGAAGAGCGTGCCGTGCTGCGCACCCTCAACGGTGTGTGGTTGCGCGCCTACGTGCGTGACCTGTACGCTCAAGGTTGGTCCCTCGCGGCGATCGGCGAGGCCATGGACCCGCCCCGCCCTCGTTCCACGGTACGCTCTTGGATCTCATCTCCCCTCCCTTCCTCTCCTCCCTCTTCCTCTTCCTCTTCTTCACCAATAACCACGGCTGAAGATTTGCACCCTCCCTACCCTCCCCCTCTCCCTCCTCCGCCCTCGCCTCTTCCCCGCCCCTCCGCTCCTCCCTCCCGTTCATCGGCACCCTCTCACTCTCATAAACCCCGCGCGGAGCGTCGCTTCTTCGACCCTCGCTCACCTGACCTATCCGTTACCGCCGCGCGGAAAATCGCGCATCTCGCTCCTCTTGCTCGGCGTCACCGTTCTCGGACGGCTCCTACCTCACCGTACGCTCTGGCGAACGACGAACTCACACAGATCTGCCGCGCCGAGTACGAGCGCGGTGTCTCCATACGCGAGCTCGCCGCCGCGGCGGGTGTCACATATAAGGCCATGGAAAGAAGGGTGCGTCCATGAAGGTGATCTATGATCTGTTTCCCGCTCGGGTTCGGGTGTGCGTTGGAGAAAACGTCACTGATGAACAATACGAGAGCGGCACTCTTACTCCTCACACCCGCCTGGTCGGCTCGCGTCTTGTCGACGCCGTCCGGGTCATTTTGACCGAGGAGACGATCATGATCGCCGCCGACTCAGATAAGGGCCCGATGCTGATCTTCCGTGAGAAGTACGTTCGCGAGTCGCTGCGCCCCGGCAACCCGAAGCCGACCCGAGGAGTGACCTGTCTCAAGACCGTGACAGGTAAGGTAGTGATCATGGAGAAGGACGCGAACTGCGGCTGTGGCTCGCGTCTGCGCGGCTGGAATCCGTACAATACGGTCTATTCAACAAACGATCCTGTTGAATGAGAGTAAAGGTAAAAGATGCACAACTTCAACGTCATTGACTTTTTGATCCTCGCCCTCGCGACGGTTCGGATCACGCGGTTCATCACGACGGACACGATCTTCTCGTCTCTGCGCGAGAGGTTCTGGGCGCGATTTCCTCCCGAGAAATCGATGTACGGATATCTCATCACCTGTAACTGGTGCTCGAGCGTTTATGCAGCAACACTGGTTATGAGTATGTATAGAATAACACAAGGACCTGCGCTGTTTGTTTGCTCGATATTCGCGCTTTCGTGCGTCGCAGGTTTTGTAGTAGACCGCGCTCAGTAATTTCACGATTTCAACGAAATCATGCCGTTTTATAGGCGGTAGGATCTTAGTGAGCTCCGTTTAAAGACGAGGAGAAACAGTGGGCGTATTTCGCCGAGAACCGGTAACTTCTAGACGTAGACCTCAGTCACCGTCTTCCGCTCCATTGACGGGCCTCGTTCCCCTACCTCCCGGGTACTCCTATGCGCAGTCTGCTCCGTACGCCGCGACGCGTACGTTGACCGCCGCTGCCGCACAGGTTCGCCTCAACGACAAGGGAGAGGCCGAACACTTCAGAACCCGCCGTCACGCATACTCGAGCGCGTGGCAGAGTGAGGCATGGGAATACTACGACGCCATCGGAGAGGTTAAGTACGCCTTCAACCTCGTTGCGTCCGTTGTCTCAAGAATTCGTCTGTACGCAGCCGTCGTCGACAACCCTGCCGAGACTCCTGTTTCAGTTCGCGACAGCTCCAAGATCGACCAGAGAGTCGCGCACGCGGCCGAGCGCGCGCTGGCTCGTCTCGACTCGGCGTACGGCGGACAGGCTGGTCTGCTTCGCGACGCCGCGTTGAACATCAGCGTCGCCGGCGAGTGCTATCTCGTTCAGATGCCCGAGCGCGTCGGCTCCGGTCTTCCCGAGTCGTGGGACATCCGTTCCATCGACGAGGTTCAGGTTGACCAGCGCAACAACTACGGCATCGCTCCTCGCCGCGATCTTCTCACCACAGGAAATCCCACCGGCGGATACGCAAAGGGAATCATTCCTCTGCCCGGCACGGCGTTTGTTGGTCGTATCTGGAGAGCGCACCCGCGCTTCTCCGAGGAGGCCGATTCGTCGCTTCGTGGTCTGCTCGATCTGTGCGCTGAACTTCTTCTGTTGAACAGAACGTTCCGTGCAACGGCGCGCTCGCGCCTCAACGCCGGCGCCCTGTATCTGCCCGATGGTCTCAGCGTTGCCGCGTCGCCTGATCCCGACTATCCCTACGACGACGCCACCGATCTTGAGCCCGGGTTCACTCCCGAGGAATCCGGTGACGAGTTTGAGGATCAGCTCATCGACGCGATGACGACACCGATCCGTGACGAAGACAGCGCAAGCGCCGTCGTACCGTTGATCATTCGTGGCCCCGCTGAACTTGGCGACAAGATCAAGCAGTTCAAGTTTGAGCGCAGCTTCGACCCCGCACTCGCGCAGCGCGCCGACCGCGTACTCGAGCGTATCCTTCAGGGTCTCGACGTACCGAAGGATATCGTCACCGGTCTTGCAAACGTGAAGTATAGCAACGCTCTTCAGATCGACGAGGCGCTGTACAAGGCGCACATCGAGCCGTTGATGTTGTTGATCGCCGACGCGCTGACCGTCGTGTATCTGCGTCCGTATCTGCTCGCCGCAGGCTTTCAACCCAGCGAGGTCGAGAAGGTTGTTATCTGGTTCGATCCGAGCCAGGTCGCGACACGTAACGACCGCGCCGTCGATGCAGACTCCGGTTTCGAGAAGATGGCCGTGTCATATGGAACGTGGAGAAAGGCGCACGGCTTCAGTGATGCCGATGCACCTACCGCCGACGAGGTCGCGCTGCGTCTTGTCTTCGAAAAGGGCGTCATCACTCCCGAGTTGACCGAGGCGATTCTCAACGCGGTCGCACCTGACGTGATCTCGGCGGCACGCGAGGCGCAGCAGGCAGCGAGCCCCGCGCCGATTCCTCCGGAGCTACAGGGTCTACTGCAAGGAGCGCAGCCCGGCGCACCTGCCGCGGCACCAGGCGAACCGCCCGCGCCCGCGCCTCAACCAGAGGCGCAGGGTCCGTCACTCGCTGACCTGATGAAAGGTAAGTCTACGGCGCCAGCAGAGGCGCCTGCAGAAGGAGCACAGTAATGTACAGAGATAGAAATATGAGCCAGAGCCAGCTACCTGGGATTCTTGCTACGACGCTTTCAGACGTCGTCGTTATGTATTTCAAGGCGCACGGTCATCATTGGAACGTCACCGGACCTGATTTTGCGCAGTTTCACAGCTTCTTCTCCGAAATCTACGAGGACGTCTATAGCTCGATCGATCCGATGGCCGAGAACGTTCGCAAGCTCGGTATGAACGCGCCGTATCGCTTGCAGGAGTTCGCGATGATGTCGACGATCACAGACGCCGAGGTCGGCAATAACGCTCAGGCGATGCTTGCCGATCTTATGGACGCCAACGAAGGCGTGATCAGTAGCTTGAATAACGCCTTTGAGATAGCGACAAGCGAAAATCAACAAGGCATCGCGAACTTTATTGCCGATCGTCTTGATCAGCATGAAAAGTGGCGCTGGCAGATCTCGTCATTTCTTGCTCCAGAGTCGAGCACGATGCCGGGAAAATTTGAGGCTGTCCCATCTTTAACAACAGGAGTCGAGACTCCTGTGATGGAGCAGCCTACTGTCGAGACAGAGATCATGTCCATGCCGGGTAGCTGGTGCCCGAACTGCATCGACGGCGTCTGCTCGTGCCCGGTCGGCGAGTGCGACTGCGACGAAAACTGCGAGTGCGACGAGTGCTACTACGATGACGACGCCGCTGGTTTTATTCTCGCCGCTGGGTCGAAGCCCGCACCGAAGAAGGACAGAATCTACGGTTCAAAGAGAAACCCTAAGGGTTCTGCCTCCGGCGGTAAGAAGATTAAGTTTAGCGCCAAGACCGAAGCAGCTCTTCGCAACAAGGTTACCGAGCACAACAAGACCGCGAAGGAAGGCAGAAAAGCGACGATGGGCCAATTGAAGGCCGTGTATCGTCGCGGTGCTGGAGCGTTCTCAAGCTCGCACCGTCCCGGCAAGACGAGAGATCAGTGGGCGATGGCGCGCGTCAACGCGTATCTCAAGCTTCTTAGATCTGGCTCTCCGTCGAATCCGAAGTACGTTCAAGACAACGACCTGCTGCCTAAGGGTCACCCGAAGTCGCTGTCAACGAGCGCGGTCACGGCCGCGGCTCACATTCAAGACAGCCTAACCGTTGTCTTGAGAGAAGAGAAAGAATACAATAGTTCAGAAGATGCTATTGTTGCACTTGCCGAGTACTCAGATCTTAGTTACGACGTCATCCCAGCACTGCGCGCCGCGTGGAGACGGGCCGACGCAGCGAATGAAAATCCGTTTGAGAGAGCAAAAGAACTTGCGATAAATCTCTACTCCAGTAGAGATTGCGACCTTCTTCCCCACGAGAACAAAGTAGATTGATGCCATGGGTTCTATGAGAAGTAACAAAAGAGCTGCCGCGAAGAGTCAGTTTATTCACCTCTACGGCGCAAAGCTTCGTTCAGACATCCTGACCTCTGTTAGAAAGTCAAACGAAAAGGTGCAACCGGAGCGCAGGGTTTCCGTCGCATCGGCGATCACCGTCGCGAACCGCGATCTTGCAAACACTCTTTCGTACTCGGCCAACGTACGTTACTTCTCTGCCATTCGCGCCGTCAACGCGTTCGTCGCCCTAGCGACGAAGAACAAGCAGACACCGCAGTCCCTGTCGAACTCCGATCTTCTGCCTGTCGGTCACCCTGCGTCGACACGCGCTCACGCGATGACCGCCTCGGCGTTTTTGCACGCGCAGGCTCGCTGGATCGCTGCCGACCCGATGATCGACGACTCGGTTCGTTCACTCGTCGCGTCAGCACACGCGGCACGACCTGGTTCGATCGAGCGAACTCACGCGTTTACTCGTCTTTCGATCGTTGGATTTGGTAAGGCGCCAAGCTACGTTTTGATCGATGAAGCGCAGCCCACGGCGATCACCGCAGGCTTTCTTGTGGGTAAGAACTCGATCGCCGCTCGTCGTCTTCGCGCTCAGTTGCAGCGCCGTGACAGACGCGGTCGCTTTGCGTTCATGGGCGGCGGCTGGAGCTTCAACCTTCGTCTTCCCAACGGGTTGTTTAAGGCCGTTTCTGGCCGCGTCGTCGGCCAGTCCGGCGATGACGGCGTCGAGATCGAGGTGCGCGGAAATAGACACCTCCCAGACGGTATCTATACGATGCCTGCCGGCAAGGGCGAGTCCGTCGCTGCTATTCTTTCCGAAGAGGCAGTCAAGGATCTCCCCGACGTCGACGTATATGTCGGCACCGATGACGTGTTCGCTGATTCGGACGATCTGATCGCTTCCCGACGGGACGCTCCCAGCGGCTGGTCGCGACAGGTTACAGGCACGAGGGGTGGCGAGCCTAGCCGCATTGAGTGGACAAACGAAGAGACTGGGTACACCGTTCAAGAAGATCTAGAGGACACGTTCTTTGGAAAGCCGACCCCGCGCGAGCTCACTCTACGCAGAGGTCTCGAGAACGAGTACGTCGCACGCGGGAGATCGTGGGGTGACATTCAAAAGGCGATCGACAAAGATCAGCCTGAGTATCTCAAGAAGATCGCTGAATTCGACCGCGCCGAAGAAGAGAAGAAGGCGCCTAAGCCTGAAGCGCCGCGCCCGGCAGTTCCCGATCAGCAATACGAAATCGTCGAGGAAGAGCGTTACTTTGAAGGTCCGTTCGTCAAGATGGTCGACGACTCTGGAAACGAGATCTACTTCAGACCAGAAGACGGCGACGGAATCGTAGACGCGCAGGGCGATGGATTCCGCAGCGTTGGCGAGGTCCCTGGCTATCAAGGAATAGCTAGAGTCCGCAGACCTGTAGGCAAGCCAGAGGACGCTCCGTTAATGAGCGGAGAAGATGAAAACGTCGTCGACGGCGTGCGACTGCCTAAAGGGCGGAAGAAGCTCAAGGCGTGGCAAGAGAAGATTATCGGCCCAAGAAGACCTGGCGGACGCTATAAAAACTCGTATGGAGAAGAATACGAAGTCATAGATGTCTACGTCAACGACGACGATCAAGTGCGTATCGTAGTCCGTGGAGAAGACGGCAAGATCAGAGAGCACTCGACTGCGTGGGATCCTAAGCGCGACAAGGTCGTCAAGGAGCCGTATAAGTACGAGACTCTTAAGGAAAGAACGGCGCGCGAAGAAAGAGAAAGAGTAGAAAGCGAAAAACAAGCGAAGAAGCGTCTCAAGGAAGCAGACAAGGCGTTAGGCGAAACTCCCGAACTTGGAAAGCCCAGCGTAGACGATATTCAAAGCGCGATCGACGCCGGCGAAGAGATCTCGTTCATGTACAACGGCAAGGAGCGCACGCTCAAGCCTGAAGGCATGTGGCAAAATCCCAAGACCGGCATGACCAACGTCTACGGTTTCGACAAGGACGCGAACGATAAGCGCACGTACACCGTCGAGAAGATGGAGGCCTCTCCTTCTAAAGCGCCGAAGCCCTCAAAGGCTGAAGTCGCGGAGGTGGCTCGCCCGATCGATGGAGACAGTCTAGAGAAAAGAAAAGAGCAGATCGATAGCGCGATTGAAGACGGCGCATCGGTCGCGTTCAATTACAACGATAAGCCACGTCTGTTTACGCCAGAAAGAACGTACTTCAACGGCAAAAACGGTAAAACAAACGTCGTAGGCTACAGTCGCACGGATGGCGAAGATCGCACGTTCGCGATCGACGATATGCGACCCATCGGTTCCGATCTTCCGTTCGATTTAATTACTGGCGAACCTCGCCAGATGTTTGACGAAACCAACGAAGAATTCGAGAAAAGAACAGGCCTTCCCGGCACAAAGCCCCCGACAGGCGGACCAGGCGAGCCTCCCACGGCAGGCCCGCGCCCTGGCGGATATGACGAAGGTTCTATTCCTGCTACGTTTGACGGTGAAGACGTTGAGGTGACACTTGACGAGACATCACCTGGCGTGTACAACCTTCGCGCTACGAAGGATGACGGCGAGGTAGTCTTTGACGCCGAGTCTGACGACGAGAGCATCGAAGATTTTGACGCAGAAATCCGTAACAACTTCGGACAAGATGTTCTAGACTTCTTCAAGCCAGGCGGACCAGGCGAGCCTCCCACCGCAGGCCCAGGCGAGCCTCCCACCGGCGGCCCTAGCGATGACTTTGAAGAAAGACATCTTATCGACTATCCGAAGTCAATCACCCTTGACGATGGAAGCCCAGGCGGTAGCTTTGAACTCGACGTAGCTTTCGACAGCGACCGCAGTCTTGATCAAATTCTGCGAGAGTTTAACGACAAGTTTCCTGGCGGAAAAGCAACTGTTATTGAAGAAGATGGGCCGGGAGGCGGTTGGCCTGTAGTTCGGTACGACGTTCCAAAAGCAGACTATGACCGCTTTGCAAATTGGTACAACGGAGAAGATGAAGGCGGCCCCAGCGCCCCCAGCGCCCCACGCGACATCGCTCCAGGTGGGATAACAGAGATCCGCGATCAGATCGACGCCGCGATCAACTCCGGCGACAAGATCAAGTTCATGTACAACGGGAAAGAGCGTACCGTTCGCCCGCAGCGCATGTACTTCAATCCAAAGAACGGAAACACGAATCTCGTCGGGTTCAGTGAAGGCGACGGTGAGGATCGTACGTTCGCTCTTGACAAGATCGAGTTTGCTGCGCCTGAAGCTGAAGAGATGACACCGGACCTCGAGTTCTTCAACGAAGAGTTTGACTCGATGTTTGAGACGCCTGAAGGCGCATACAAGCCACAGATCTTTGACATCTACGAACCCACCGGACGCACCGATCAGGCTAGCGATGACTACACCGACGACCCTGAGATCCTTGCATCTCAGTTCAGTCAGGAAGAACTTGCTAAGGGTCTTCGTGACGCCGTTCTGCCGACCGATGACGAGGACGCGACAGGTTTCGGATTCCTCGACTTTAATCGTGGGCCGGAGCGTGTCAAGGCCGAGGCGATCTACGAAGCACTTCAGTTGTCCGGGCTCGATGCGCCAATGATTCTTGCCGGACTGTATGACTCGAGACTTGACCCAGATCGCGAGCAGACAAACGTCGAGCGGATCGCTCAGCAGAACGATGACATGAGAATCGAGCCTTCGACGAGCCCGTTGCGCACGGAGATACCTACCACCTCGCGTAACGAAGAAATTTCGCGCGCAGCTAGACTCAGCACACAGATTAGTAGAGTAGAGCGCACCGCGACTGTTCGCGACGCTCTTGCCGACTACGACGAACAGAACGAGTCTATCAAGAGCGTCGCCGAGCGCATTTCAAACGCTTTTGAAAACGGAGACGATGTCGAGTCGCTGTTTGAAGATCTCTACGATCTATCCATCAGCGACGACCCAGACGATCGCCAGGCGTTTAGAGGCTACTGGGGCATACTCATGTCTCTCGACGGCGGCGACATCATGGAGACGATAGACCGAGAAGACTTTGAACAGTACGCTCGAGATGAGTCAGGTTATAGGTACAGACTTGTCGACGCGCTGAGCCGCAAGCTTGGAGTCGATGCCGCGTTCGACGCGTACGATGAGCTAGTTAGAGAATACGGCGGCTACCCCGAGTTCATGGAAAGCCGCGGTAAGATCATCGACGGCACCAACTCGCTCGACGCCCAGACTTCCGGCGCGGCGTTCTATCGATTGATAAGCGCGGCGGCGAAGCCGAACGAGCAGACTCTCTACAGAGTGATCGGCGTCAACGAAGACAGCATCGACTTTTCCATGTACACCACCGAGGGTTCGAGGTTTTACATGGACGCTCGCTCGTGGACGACGATGAACATCTCCGATGGGTCGATAGCCTCGCAGATGTTCATGCCAGTGCGCGACGGAAGAAGAAGAGTTATCTTCGAGGGTCTACCAGGTGACGTTGACTCGGTCGACGTATCGTCGATCTCGCCGTTTGAAGGCGAAAGCGAGGTCTTCGGTTTCGGGCAGTTTGAGGTCGTCTCAGTTCGTAAAAACCGCGGTAGGGTCAGCAAGGACGACGAGTTCGTCGTTCAGGTCCGTAGAGTTGAGCCACCCAGCCGAGCGACGCAGGCGATGCCGGCCCCTGAAGCTGCCACCGAGCCACCGATGTCATGGCCGCCAGTAACTAGAACGTACTCGGGCATCGAGAACTGGACAAAGATCGGCGGAGGGACGGGCTCCAATCCCGGCGGCTTCTACCGCGACGCTGACGGTAATGAATACTACGTCAAGATTCCGCGTTCACAGTCTCACGCGGACAATGAGACCCTAGCAGCGCTGTTGTACGAGGCACTCGGTGTGCCCGCCGCAGAGACATCGTACGGAGACGAGAACGGTGAGCTACGTATCGTATCTCCGATCGTCCCGAACTCCGATCCGATGGGCTTCTTCGGTCCGTACAACGACGGAGATCAGGAATATCTAGACAAGATCCGTGACCACTTCGTGATCGATGCGTGGCTAGGTAACTACGACGTTATCGGCTACCTGTATGACGACTCCACGAACATCATCTCCGACGGAAACGGTGACCCGATCCGCGTTGACCCGGGCGCGTCGTTGATGTGGAGAGCTCAAGGCAAGCCTAAGGGCGACGATCGGTTCAGCTACGACGACCGCGATCTCGACACGATGCGAGACCCCGACATCAACGCACAGGCCGCGAGCGTGTTCGCCGATACGTCCGACGAGCAATTGAGAAATGCAGCTCTACGTCTTCGCGATCTCACTCCATCGATGATCGACTCGATCGTCGACGCGAACGTCAAGAGTGAGTCCGACCGCAAGGTTCTTAAGGACAAGTTGAAGGCCCGACGTCGCGCGATCCTTGATCGTTTCAATATCCCAGAGGGAGTTGATGATCCGGAGATGTTCCCGGACCCGGTCCCGTTGACCGAGTCGATGGGCTACCAAGCACAGGACCTGCTCCCTGGCGACATCACCGCGACAGACTCGTTCGTCATCGACAAGGTATTCATCGACGAGCTCACACCAAAAGGCAAGGTAAGTGTTCAGGGTTACTACCCGGGCCACGAGCTTCAGCGCAAGGAATGGAACGCGACGACGGTCATCGACGTCTCTCGTGGTGGAACAGTTCCGCCGATGGGCGACGAGCCTGCACTGCACCGTCCCGAAAAGCCGAGAAAGCCAACTCCTGGAGCGTTCAGTGGAAGAATGCAGGAGCTCCTCTCTGGCGTCGAGACATGGGAAGAGGCTGCGGAAGTTATCCGTGGGACAGAGATCGTCTACTTCGACTATGAGACTACCGGTCTTAGCACGACACCGGGAGACGGCGAGCTAAACAGACCAGTGCAGCTCGGTGCAGTCAAGGTCAAGGACGGCAAGGTCATCGACCGCATGAACGTCTACATGAACCCAGAGTTCAGACTCTCTGAGTGGTCAAGAGACAACCTCAAGAGAGAAGACGGCGAGGCCGTCACAGACGAGTGGCTTGCTCAGCAGATCTCGATGAAAGAAGCTCACGAGATGTTCATCAAGTTCGCCGGCGAGAGCCCGATTCTTGGTGGACAGTATGTGCCGTTCGATCGCGAGGTTCTTGAGAGAACACTCGGCGAGCAGGGTCTCGAGCTCGACATCGCCGGCACGATCGACTCGAAGGACATCGCGGCAGGCACGTTGCCGAAGTGGTCCGTAAAGAACCCAGACGGTCCGATGCAGGTCGGCAAGGACGGCAAGCGTAGAGCGTCGAACAGCCTCGGCCCGGTCGCCGAGTATCTTGGCGTCGAGCTTAACAACTGGCACCGCGCAGACGCTGACGCCGAGGCTTCGGCGAACATCGTTGACGCGATGCTCGAGCGAGCAATCGACAACCCCGACACTCCAACAGGTCTTCTCGACTCCGAAGGTGCGTTTGAGGCGCAAAGACTTCGCGAGGCCGAGTACGATGCCGCGTACGAGCAGTACAAGCAGGATCTCGCTGAGTACGAGATGAAGAAGGCGATCGCCGCCGCATGGAACTGCGGTGGCGCCGGCTTGACTGCCGCTGTTGGAGAAGAAAACGGCCCATGTTCGGTCCCGCCGCTAGATGACATCATCAAGGCAGCGTCGACTGAAGGCGCAGATCCTGTAGACCCCGACGGCGTACCTGGTGGAGACACTGCGAGCCCGTCGCCGATGACAGACGCTATTGACGTCGACTCTCCCGAGAGCGACGGCAAGGACGTCAAGGATCCGTACGCCGGCGAGGCGTTCCCGCCGACAGATCAGCAGCGCGAGATCGTTGACGCTGTTCTAACAGGCAAAGACACCAAGGTTCTTGCGCTCGCTGGTACAGGTAAGACGAGCACGCTTAAGTTGATCGCACGACGGCTCAAGAGAGAGCAACCGAACAAGAAGATCATCTACGTCGCGTTCAATAAGTCGATCCAGACCGAGGCCGAGGCTACGATGCCTGACAACGTCGAGTCGCGTACCGCTGACTCGATCGCCTATCGCGCGGTGTCGAAGGACATCACGAAGAAGATGGGCAGCAAGACGGCGCTCGTCAAGGCGAAAGAGATCGGAAAACACTTTGGAATCTACGGCTATTCCAACGAAGAGTCCAATACTAAACTTACACAGTTTGAGACCATTCGTCTCTTGAACGGAGTAATCACTAGATTTGCAAACAGTGCAGATGACGAGATCGGACCGCAGCACTTCGGCTTTGAGCCAGACGCTCAGTTGCTTGACTGGGCGAATGAGATCTGGGCAGATCTTAAGAGCCCTAACGGCGTTCTCCGTGTGACAAACAGCCACATCACGAAGATGTGGGCGCTTAGTCGCCCAGATCTATCGAGGAGCGGCTCTGGACTGTCAAGACCAGCAGACATCATCTTCTTCGACGAGGCGCAGGACATCAACCCAGTTCTTGGTAAGGTCATCGCCGATCAGACAATTCAAACGATCTACGTAGGAGACAGTAACCAAGCGATCTACGGATTCCGTGGCGCCGTCGATCAACTTGAGCAGGTCGACGCAGAGTTTGAACTGCCGCTGACGAAATCTTGGAGATTCGGACCACAGATCGCGGGAATGGGCAACCGATTCCTCAGTCTGCTCGGCTCACGAAATAGAATCGAAGGCGGAGGGCCCGACGGAGTAATCGTTGAGCCAGGCTCCATGGAAGACGCGCAGGCTGTTCTTGTAAGAACAAACAGCGGCGCGATCACAGAGATCTTTGCAGAGTTCGAGCGCGGCCGCGTCGTCGGTGTAGCAAAGAACTTCAAGGACGATCTTCAGTCGTTCAACGACTCCGCAAGGTATCTCAAGGGAGAAGGCCCGAAGCCAAGCAAGGTTCACGACGAACTTGCCGAGTATTCTTCGTGGGATGAGCTCCTAAAGGCTCTTGCTAACGAAGAAGCGTCACGCAAGGTTGGCAAGTTCATTAAGTTGATCGACGAAATTGGATTCAACGGCGTCGATGACATGCTATCGAAGCTTAAGATCTATAGTAGCAGCGAAGACGGTCTCGGCTCGGGCGGCGGCGTAGATCTCCCCGAGCTGACGCTTGATGTTGCTCGAACAGGCTCAAAGGGCGTGATCGTTGAAGGTGTCGACTACGTTGTTGTCGGTGACACGGTTTCTCTTACCGGAAAAGAGCTATTCAATAAAAAAGACGCCGCTAAGAAGCTCGGTTTTAAGTGGGACGCGGAGCGTAAGCGGTGGATCAAGTCCATTAAGTCTGACAACGACCGTCTTGCGACACTAAAGCAGCTTCGCGAAGGAATGGGTGGAGGCGGCGGAGACAAGATCGACGTCGTCGTCACGAGCGCGCACCGTGCAAAGGGCCTCGAGTGGGACAGAGTTCGCATCGGTGGAGACTTCTGGGGTCCGAAGTTCGTGACAGACGAGGAGACCGGCGAAGAAATTGAGGTGTTACCGCTGCCAGAAGAGCTTAAGCTGGACTACGTCGCCGTTACCCGTGCAAAGAAGGAGCTCGACATCGGCTCGCTTGCGTGGGTGTACGAGTTCACTAAAGATGCTGACGAGTCGACGAACGCTCCAGAAGACGAAGTCCCACCGCCGCCACCGTCGCCAGACGCCGGCGACATCATTCCGCCTCCGCCACCCGGGCCGGTCGAGACATCGGTCTCGTCGCCAGAGCCCGATCCGGAGCCTGGCATGTCTGGAACTCCAGAGGCGCCAAGCGAGATCGCTCCAGAAGAGTTTGTCGCTCCATCGATGTCTGATGAAAGAAATCAGGACGTCGACATCGTAACAGAGGAGCCCGCGCCTGGCGAGTCGTTTGACGCAGACGACGCGGCTAAGATCGCTGACTACATCAACGAGCTCAACGAAGAAGCCGACGAGATCGAGACAAACGGCGACAAGCAGGAGAGAAAGTACGCTAAGGAGATCCGTGCTCTCATCGACATCTTAGAAAAGCAGCGAAACGGCGAGGCTTCAATCGAAGAAACGATCGCTGCTCTTACTGAGTTTGAAGAAAGAGTGCGAGGGCTGAAGTTCCCCGAAAAATGGCAAAAGCAGATGTACGACGGTCTTGCCGACGGCGCTCGAGATGCCAGAAGATTCTACGATGGCTCGGCAAAGAGTGGTCAGGTTCTCGGCAAGGGGCTACCACCTGAAGGAAACATGCAGGGCTTCGATAAGAAAGGTGTGTTCATCAGACCCGGTATGCGTGCCCGTGACAAGTGGGGCTACGCCGGAACGATCCTTCGCTATAAGGTTGACGGCGACGACTGGGGCTACGTCTACTTCAAGCAGGACATCGATCACCGTGACCCAGACAAGGTCAGCGAAAAGAGCTGGGGGCCGAGACGCCATATCAGCGTAAGAAGCAACAAGACGCTGACGTTGATTCACGATGGCGACGACAACTCGCCGTGGATCGACAACGGTACCACCTCTGAAGACAAGAAGCCTAAGAAACTCGACGAGCAGCTTAAGGTGCTCGAGGAGGCTAAGGGTGGAGACGGTGACGGAGGTCTTGGCACCCGTCCGTACGTCGCTCCCGAGGACGGTGGCGGTGCACCTGCGGCTGGTACAACGGAGGCGCTCAGAGAGAACGTGGAGGCCCGATCTGAGGCCGAGGCGTGGTCAGGCGAGGAGTCAGAAAGAGACGATACCCCAAAAGCTGACGCCCCTGCGGGGGCTGAAGAACCGGCCTCCGAACTAGACAACAACCCTGGTAAACTTGGAGTCAGCGGATTTGTGGTTACCAGCATCGCTAGGGAGCCGGGCGCGTTTCTTGGCATAGGTAAGTTGAAACCTGGTAAGACTTTTGTCAGCAAAGAGCCTATACGAACTTCACGAGACTATCGGGGAGACGTACAAAGAGCCATTGAAGGTGAAAATGTTCTACTTGTCAGATTTCAGACCGCGCCGGGCACGGATGTCGTCTTTCACGGTAAGCCAAAGCCAGTAGAGATACCTCAAGCGTTGCTCGATATTGCAGTCGACAAAGAAGCGTTGATTAAGAGTCTTTCTGAGTCTCACGACCCGTATGAAGGTCTAGATTTTTCGTTCCCTGCCGGGACTAAGTTTGTAGTTGTCCAGACTGCCACCGTTGAAGGCCCTAACGTCGTAGACGAGCGTGGTTTGTCCGTCCTCGACCCGGTCACTGGTATGCCCAAAAAGCAATATACCTACGATAGTGTTGTTCTCGCGGTGGCCGACGAAGATGAAAGCGTCGAATTCCCAAGACCTACAGAAGACGCGCCAGATCTGTCAAGAGATGACGAGGCCGACGTCGACGCCGCGAACATCGAACCGGACTGGCAGGTCGATACTCCGGGATGGGACTTTGAATCTGTGATGTCTGATCTATACGAAGAACAGGGATTTGTTCTTGTCGACCCAGACACAAACGAAACATCTGACCAAGGGCTAGAAGAGTCTTTAGGTCTTAGATCATACCAAGGCTCTGGCTTCACGTCGATAAACGGTTTTCTTCGCAGTGGAAATATCTCATCTCAACCGCTAGGTACGGTCATAGATGAAATTGACAAAATCGATAAGCTAATGGAGAAAGCGCCTAAGCTGCCTAAGGACGCAGTTTTCTATAGAATGGTGCCTGAAGACATTGTTGAAGCGATAAGAGCGTACGAGGTGGGAGATTTGGTCACCGACGCTGCCTTTACTTCGACGTCTTCAGAGGACGATATTCCGAGCGATTATTTTCGGCTTGAGATATACGCCCCGGCGGGAACAACAGGCATCTATGTGCAGGGGTATCTCAACGGCGAAGACATACTTGAATTCTCAGAAGAGCAGGAATTTCTTATCGATAGAAACACGACCTTTAGGGTTGTAGCTAAGAGCCAGTCGGATGATGGCACTGTTATGTCAGTGCGCCTCGCCGTAGTCGAGCAGTCGAAGCCTGATCTCGCCGATGTAGTAAACCAAAGAGTGCAGGAAGCAGAGGCCGACGTACCAGAGGCAGCAGCAGGCGCAGTAGACTCGTATGATCTTCCGATGGACATTAGCTCTGTTGAAAAGCTTAAAGCCGCTGTCCCTGACGCGAAGGTTGTACCTACGGGGAAGACCGACAAGCCAGGCGGCACACCGGTCTTCAGAGTCGAGGTTTCGAACGACAGGTCTGACGCAGTCGCGCAGTGGTACTTTGACGATGAAGAAGTCGATGCGTCTGAAATTGAAGAGTACAGAACGGAGCCATCGACTGCAGAAGAAAACGTAGAGCCAGAGCCTGTAGATGCTCCAGAAGAAGTCGAAGACTTCGATGAAAACGAGGGGATATTTAAGTTCACTCCGGAGTTTAAGAACGTAAGAAGCGCTTTCCTGTTTTCGTTTGACGACGGAGGAATTACTGCTCGAAGCTACGAGGTTCTCGACTCGTTCGACAGACCGTACGACCCAGACGCTGTCGGCGATGAGATCGACGCGATTTTTGAAGCAGAAGGCGTATTCAAGGTCATGGCGGTCGGCTACGGTTTGATTCTTGCTGGACGCGTAGAAGAAGGAATGCACTGGCTGAAAACAGCGGCCGATCGCGCCGATTTCAATGACGAGGCGGTGCTAAATGACGAACTTTATTTCTTAAGAAGCGGAAACCTATCCAATATAGTTAACAACTCAGATCAGTCGTATAGCACTGCGTACGGCATCGACCCGAACATGGCAAGATCAGGAGCGACTGGGTATTTCGCTCAATACGTTGTCGAAGCGCTCAGGGACCAGAAAGTCAAGAAGGCGTTTGTAAAGATCGCGTCTACAGACACTGAAGATCTTGCTGATATCATTCGAGAAAGAAAGCAGAGAGCGGTCCGTGGATCTGGTGTCGAAAAGATTGTAGACGACAGCCCTCTACCGTACGATGAAACTGATTTCGATGCGGTACCGTCAATTCGTAGCTCCATCGACGATCTTACCGGTAGCGCGCGCCCGATAATAGATTCGCTTGTTGATGGAGATGACGTCGAGGACGGTAGAATAACGTTTACTAAAGAAGGCTATAGCAAGGAATCTGCCGTTCTTGTAGCTCGGTTTAAGCTGACGTCGTGGGCTGCCACCGCTCTTGAGAAGCGACGACTAAGTGAAGGCAGCAAGAGCATGTGGAGGACACTTAACGGCGGAGAGCGCATACGAATTAAGAAAAAAGATATCGACAAAAAGACTGGAATTGCAAGAGTCGATGACGTAAACAGCACTCTCAAAGAGCCTATCACTGGAATTCTGTATCAGTATGATGGTGAAGTCAACGGTAAGTCCTTTACGGTGAAGGTATTTAAGAGCGACCCGACATCTGTGGTTGAAGTCGGTCTAAAGGACAATCACGAGTGGGAAAGTGTTGACAATAAAGTTGAGATCACGTTCTCGTCTCTTAACCCAAGCGATGAAGAGATCGCCGAGGCGTTAAGAATAGCTGGAGTCAACGACCCACGGCCAATGACAAAGAGAGATCTTAAGGTTCTTGCTGAGAACAAGTTGATCTCGTTGTTTGGCGGTGTCGGAGATCCGACCATAAACTTGACAGGCGCAGCGCGACAAAAAGTCTTAAATGACATTCAAGCTAGGCTCGGTGTCACCGCAGACGACGTCGTAGTGCAGGTCGGCAAAGATGGGCTTATAGAGATGAAAATTCCTAGGGAAGTTGCACAGAAGATCGTCGATCAGAGAAATTTACAGGGACTTACTCACGCGCTTAGTCTTAGCTCAATGACGTCAGAAGAACGAGCCGCGACCGTTGTCGACGTTATCGCAAATGAGTTTGGTGTAAGTCTTCTCTCTACTCAGGAACGTTTTGATCTGGGGATTCAGTACAAGGGATCATCGTCGGACGAAGACATGAACAGCGGCGGAGCAGACTATGTATATCTAACAATGACGGGCTACGACGACCACCGTACCGCGACTAGAAGCGATAGAATAACTACTCTTGACGACAGTGTGTTCATGTTCTACAGCCCTGCCGAGACGCTCAGACGGCTTGACTTCTGGGCCAATGAATACGACTATTTCGGTGGAAGAGTTCATAACGACCCGGTGGTAAACATAAGACGAGAAGGCTACGAGCTCATGGTAAAGCGCCACCTTGACAGTAGTACGATGGAAAGTATCTACGTTAGTGCTGAACTAAGAAACTACATACTAAAAGAGTTTCATGATAGAGGCATCACCGAGATCAACGGCATCCCTGTTCGCGACTTCGTACGTTTGTTCGGAAACGCCGACGACCCAACTGAGTGGAACCCTGGAGACAATCTAGTAAGTAAGGCAGATGCCTCGAAAAAGCTCACTCAAACGCTGTCTGATAAGAAAATAGACGGTCCTAAGTTGGACTCAGCACTTAATATCCCCAATGAAGCCGGCACGATGACGCTACTCGAGGAGTATTCCCTACCGTCTTATTCGGAACGAACTCTCAACGTTTTAGCGATCGAAAAAGGCACAGGTACGCTGATAGCGACAAGGCAGCTTGGCGCAAAAACAGAAATCTGGGCGTTTCCTAAGAGAAAACCTGGAGAACCAAGAAAAGAAGGAGTTCTTCTAAGCGCCGCTGCTATCGAAAATCTTGAACGGATGATTGATGACGGCTCGATATCAGACGTCGCCGTGCTCTATGGAAGGTACGGTCGATACGGTAGCGCCGGCGCGGACAGCCCGATAGGCAACGCGGAGCAGTTTTACACGCCTGTCGTCCAAGACCTTCTCAAAAAGTATAGAAGTAGCGACCCTAAACTGAAGAAGCAAGCGCTCTTTGGGTTGATAGAGTTGCTTAAGGTAAACATTCCAGGGCAGTTGAGACAGACGATCTACGCCGAACTCGGCGACAAGATCTCGGAAATCCGAGATTCTGCAACCGGCGGATCTGCAAAAACCACAAGTAAGGTTCGCAAGGGCGACATCACAAATCCGTTCTGGGTAGGATAAGAACATGGCAAAGAACAGGCTATCGCAGTACGACCTGTATAACAGCAAGGTAGCTCTTGACGCCATTCACGATAATGGCATCGTCATCTCTACCAGGATAATTGACAGAGTGTTTGACTACTCGCAGCCGGAGCAACTTAGCAAGGGCCAGCGCCCAGTAGTCGAGATCGTCGCCGTTGATCGTTTCATGTCGTACAGTCTTGACAACGGTAAATCATTGAAATACAGCTCTGGAACAGGTGAGGCGTACTTCTCAAGCAACGGCATTTTTTACCGTATTCGCCCGCTTACAGACTCCGAGCGTGCGATATACACTCCTGAAGACGGCGACGGCGACGCCGACGATTCGGAGGATGATCGAGAAGCGCTTGTAGCGGGTGTTTTATCGTTCTTAGGAGGCAACTCGGAGGCCGCGCGTAGGGCTCGAGCGAAAGTTCAGCGTCGCGACAGACGCGGCCGATTTGCTGAAATGGGCGGCGGATTTACTGTGTCTATTCGCGGGCTTGACGGGTCATTTTCTGCGGTCTCAGGGAAGGTAGTCGGGTCGTCAGGAGACGGCGACATCGAGGTTCAGGTCGACAACCCGATGGGCGGTCTACCAAAGGGCATCTACGTATTTCCTTCCGTAAAAGGCACTGCGGCCAAGGCGATTCTTAGCGACGAGGCGTTTAAAGACGCGCCGAACGTTGATCTTGACCAGGTTGACTTTGAGAAGGAAGACTCGTTTGTCGACGCGGCAGACGTCAAGATCATCGATACACCGACAGACTGGGAAGAGATAGAGCAAGGAAAGCACCCTCACAAGGTATTCAGGTCTAAGGACGGGTACTTTGTCTACGTGCCGCCAGAAGAAGACGACTCCGATCCGTTTGGTTTTAACTCGACTGCGTGGCAGGTATATAGACCGAACTTCTACACTGCAGACGACGGCGAGCCAGATGGCTGGGAAGACAGAGGAGATCAGGTCTTTGGCACGGGCACTGAAGAGGTTAAGAGCTGGGCCCAGGTTCAGTCGCTGATCGCGGCCGACCTTGAAAGCGCAGAGGCGGACGCTAAGGAAGCTCTTAAGTTTATTCAGGGCGAAAAGAAGCCTATTAAGCCGGTGAGCCCAGCCAAGTCAGAAACAGCAGGCATAGACACGGCGCTGTCTGCGGCACAGTCATTGACCAATGAGCAGAGAGACGCGTTCAAGTCGATCGGCGACGTCATGCGAAATCCTGGCGTAGCCACAAAGGAAGAGCGCGCTGCAAAGATTAGACAGAATCTCCTTGAGTCGTTCGATAAGGCCGTTTTCAAAGATAAAAACGGCAAAGATCTACGCATTGAACTTGAAGAGATGCCAGAAGACGGCGCCGGTTGGTTTTCTGCAGATATAGACACTTCAGGTTTTTTTGGTGGAGACACAGAGCATCAACTATATTTTAGTGGGAACTTCGTAGACACCGAGACAGGCGAAACGGTCGGCACTTTTGGTCGATCTATGTTTATGAAGACAAATGGCGATCTTGTCGTAAAGCACGATATTCTCTCTCTTCGGCCAGAGCATCAGTCACGGGGCATCGGCTCCGTTTTCAACGCAAGATCAGAGATTCTGTATCGCGAAGCGGGTGTAGACGAGGTCAATCTGCTCGGTTCGTCGAAGGTGAAAAAGACCGCGAAGGACGATACGATGATCGGCGCGACCCACTGGGGTCGCAACGGTTTTGACTGGGAGACAGAGGACGATAGACTGACTCACATTCAGGGCGCTCGAGACGCTATCGAGGCGTGGCGCTCGGGGACCGAGCGCACAGACTCGTTTGGGACTCCGTACTTTGATAGTGACTCTCAGGTCGACGATCTTGAGGCGCTAGTGAACAAGGCAAGCCAAGAGAGCTTTGACGATCCGTTCAGACATGTTGCCGGCGATCTTGTTCGCTGGCCTGGTGCCGACTCGTGGTTCGCGCATCACGCGTACATGAAAGGAACGCGCGACGATACGTCTGACGGAGGTTCCGGTGTTTCTTACTCTAAGAGATTTACTCCAAAGAAAGAGACGAAAAAACAAGAACCGGAGAAGAAGAAGTACAATCCGCTGTCGGGCCCGCCGCTGGTCGATCCCGACGTCCCCACGGACACCGTTACCGGTGAGCCGGTGTCAGAAAACGTTCTAAACAACACGAGATGGAAGGGAGCCGTGCCTCCGCTTGAGGAGATAGTCCCAGGCGCCGATCTTTCAGGCGCGATGCTTTCAGGCATGGATCTTTCTGGTATGAATCTTAAAGGTGTCAATCTTAGCGACGCCATGTTAAATAGCACGAGACTCATGAACGCAGAGCTTAGCGGCGCGACCTTAGATAGAGCGGTACTGAAACACGCCAATCTAACGAATGCAACGCTAGACGATGTCAGAGCTGTTGAAGCTGTATTTGACTCCGCTCTCTTCTCCGACACTAAAATTAAAGGAGCTGTATTCACAAAAAGCTCGCTTCAGCTATGCAAGTTCGACTCTACTAGTCTAAACGACGTTACTTTCGATGAATGCAAACTTAATTTCACTAATCTCGGGGCGTATACGACGGTAAAATCGACGTACTTCAAACGCTGCAGCATGCAAGGATTCGGCACCTACCAGGTGAATATAGACGGCGCAACCTTTAAAGAATGCGACATGTCCGCCTCTCGGTTCGAGAGTGGGATCATTCAAAACACCGACTTTGTCTTAAGCAATCTTAGAAGTTCTACGTTTGTAAAACCAAGTCTCCTAGACTCTGAGTTTATAGAGTGCGACGTGTCAGAAATGAACTTTGATCAGGTCGCGACGGGCAACGTCGTGTTTTCAAAGACAACAAACTCTCTTAATTTTACGTATTCTGGCCAATCAATGCAAGGCGTGACTGGACTGAGCCTGAACGCCGCGATCGGCATGTCAACAGACATTTCGTCATGGAAGATGATCGGTAGTCAGGCAGGATCGAACGAAGGCGGAACATACGAGGACGAGGTTGGAGCCAAGTACTACGTCAAGATGTCTAAATCTGAGACGCACGCCCAAAACGAGTCTCTCGCTTCAGATCTGTACGGCCTAGCTGGGATTAGATCTATATCTGTCAGCGTTGCCGAAAAAGACGGAAGAATAGCGACGTATTCTCCGATCATTAAAAGTGACCCCAGTGGAAAGACACTACGAGACGCTATAAACTCTGGAGATGCAAAAGTTCTTGACGAAATACGCGATGGATTTGCTGTCGACGCGTGGCTCTCGAACTGGGACGTTGCCGGTTTGACGTTTGACAACATGATCATCGGAGAAGACGGTCGCCCGGTGCGCGTTGACCCCGGTGGAGCGTTGATGTTTCGCGCTCAGGGCGAACCTAAGGGAGACGCTTTCGGCGACGTAGTCTCCGAGATTGACTCGCTTCGAGACCGCGGCGTGAACGCACAGTCTGCGGCGCTGTTCGCCGATATGACCGACGAGCAGATACGAAACAGCGTAATGCGTGTAGCAAGAATTACGCCCGAGCAGATAGACTCACTGGTGTCAACTACTATTAGTGACCCAGATACCGCAAAGTTTGTAGCGTCAACGTTAAAGAAAAGACGCGAGTATCTTATGGAAAGATTTAACGTCACGGAGAGTGAAGCATTTGAGGCCGGGTCAAACGTTCAACTCCGTGGGCGCGGTGAAAAGATCGGAAGCGCAGGCTACGAGGTATCACCGCAGAGCAGACCATACAACATGAATCTACCGCTGCACCCGATGCTGAAGTCAACTGGCTACACTAGCCCAGCTAAAGTCTTTGCGTTTTATATAAAAGGCAGAGACGGCGGATCAGACAAAACAAAAACGGTTGACATTGAGTCCGTGAAGAGACGTATGAAGGCCGGGTTTGACATGGGCACCGGCGAAGCGACCGCGGCCATGATTTTTAATCATGTAGCAAAGCTAGACGACGCAGAACTAAGAGCCGAAGTCGCGACTCTTCTTAGTCTAGGAATGCTCGACGAAGCAGTGCTATATCTGCGTGGAATACGAGTTGGTCTAGACACACACGGTGATGGGCTCCCTAATAAAAATAGTCTTAAAGAATCTATAGATCAGATATATGACTCGATTCTTAATGCAGATTTTGAAGCATTTGGCGTAGAAGACGAAGATAGGGCAGACGACTTTTTGAAGTACCAGGTCTTTGAGGTTCTTAGCGAAGGAAAGCCAGACTACGACAATGATCTTCATGAAGCTCTTCGTGCCACTCCAGAAGAGATCGTCAAAAAGCTTTCAACGTACCCAAGAGACGAGATCAGCAGAGTTGGAGTGCCGCGCTTTATCGACACCGCACCGCTGTCCTACGGAGAGTCCGACTTTAAGAACGTTAAGCCGATACTTGAAGCGCTTCGGTCTGTCACAAGAACAAAACGATCTAAGGAAGACTCGCTCGTCGACGGCCCTGACGTCGAGGACGGCATCGTCACGTTCTACAAAAAAGCCTTGTATAGCGGAAAATTCTCGTGGATAGTTTCGCGAAGCTACGGCTCTAAACCTGTATGGGTGTCTAGAGAAGGGACCAATGAGGGACTACCAAGCGGAGACATCTCTCTCGACGACGTAGACAGTGCAGTTGCGGCAATGCGGTACAAACTAACTTCATGGGCGATGGACGGCTTGGTCGAGCGCGTCTCAACCGACTCTTCTGGCAACTGGTCGATCTCTTCCGGCGCGCAGATTGATCGCGCGACTCTTGGACCCGGAGGATACATGTATGTTAACGTTGACGACCAAGAAGCGGTACTGGGTTCTTACGGCCCAGACGCTGTCAAGACGTTTACGTACACCGACCCGGACGGAAGGTTTACGATCACCGCTAAAACAGGAGTCGACAACTACTTTCTTGCAATAAATGGAGCTGTTGACGTGACGTTTAGTTCTCTAGACCCGTCGGAAAGTGACATTAGAGACGCTCTCATGATCGCCGGTGTCACCGATCCGCGACCCGCAAGAAAGCAGGATATACGAGCTCTTGCTGAGAACAGATTGATCTCGATTTTTGGCGGCTTTCTTAGGGACAAACGTTTAACTTCACTGGACAGAGCCGCACTACAAAGCTATCTTGGAAAAGATTATGAGTTTGTCGATGCAAAGAAGAACGCCTCTGGTAAGGCCAGAGAAATGATTCTTGAGGCTTTAGAAACTCATTACGGCGTCACCGCAGACGACATCGAGATCTTCGTGGGAGAAAATGGTCTTGTTGAGATGCGGTTATCAGACGAAGCTGTAGAGCTATTCATGGACGAGACGGGTGTAGACGCTTTTCACCACAGCGTCTTTACAGACACCAATACGCCAGAAGAGACCGCTGAAAAGGTAATCAATCTACTTCTTGGATCTGAGGACGGAAGCATAGTTGCAGGGCTACAGTCAACACTTGAGAGATTTAGATCTGGAAAACAGGTAGAAGGCATGTCATCGAGCTCTGACATGAACAGTGGAGGCGCAGATTACGTGTATCTAGGCCCTGGAGAGGCGCCGGCCTACGGTATAGCACAGAGGCAAGTATACCTTGAATTTAGCGCAAAGAACATCTTCAGACGAGGTGAGGTCTTTGCCAACAGATACGACAGGTTCGGAAGAAGAGACGGCCACGACAACGTCGTCTCAGAAATAACACCTCACATGTACGAGATGATGGTAAAACGCCACCTCGGTCCCGAGGGAGTCACAAGGGTTGTCGTCAGTAAGGAAGTCAAGGCAGCGATCATAGCAAGACTGAAGAGATTTGGGATTACAACCATGTACGGTGTCCCTATCCAAGATTTCTTCGTCACAGGCGGTGCGTAAAAATGAGCAAAGAACCTCTATTTGTCTTCAGTAAAGCAGAAGGCTCTAAAGACCACAGTTCATTGATCTCTAGACCAGCAATTTTGGAGAACGTCTCAGGAGAAATGAAAGGTACTAGACGTTTTGCCTTCGCGGTCGTCGAGGCACCGGACGATCAGCTATTCATTAACCACGAAAGAGGAGCGACGTTTTTTGATCTCGACAAGAAAACTCCTCTGTACGTCGATGAAATTGACCAAAAAGCGTTTTTCATGAGCAGAGGCGTTCTCTACGTCATAAGAGAAATGTCCGAAGAAGAAAGCCAAATGTTTAAGAGCTACGACGGCTTTTGACCGATAAAGAAGATGATACAATGAGCACACCAGGCACCCACAAGCAGATTACAGTTCTTCTAGAAAGAGCGAAACTGTCTTCGTTTGACAAGAACAGTCTTTACGCTCTTACCGGATTACTTGCTGAACTTGACTCTAACATGTCGCAAGATGATTATATAATTATGTATCTTACAGGTAAAAGAGACTGGAAAGTTGATTACGCCAGTGTCTACAGCACGTCGCCCAGCGCGGACAAGAAGGCCGAGTGAACATGGGAATTGCAGACATCAAAAAGTGGCCAACGGCTCTTAAGACCGGTGACGATCTGTACCTTATTACAGACCTTGACTCAGGCGAGCCCGAGTACCTAGTCTACTCGAGCTCCGAAAAGAAGGCTACGTTTGTTCGTGACAACGGGTCTTGGATCAAGGTAAGCAACAAGTTCTTCGAGGAAGAAACGGACGATCTAAGATACTCTACCGAGTTCTACGGCGACGTTTCTGTCATTGAAAGGTTTGACAAGTTTCAGGCAAAGAACCGCTCAGTCATGTACAGCGGGAACTTTAAGCCGTCACTTACTGCAGCCGCTGAAGACGGCGGCGCAACCGCCCCCGCGGCAGACGACACCGCCGGCTGCCCGCCGGCTACGCTGGACATCGCGATCAATCTTAAAAACCGCAAGAGAGCGATTGCTGTCGCCAGGTATGGCCCGCTAAACCCAAAGGAACCAAACGAGGACTTCTGGGCAGACAAGGCAAAGTCGTGGAGTATTAAGCCAGAGGAAGCTAAGAAGAGTCTCTGCGGGAACTGTGTCTTCTTCGTCATCACGACAAAGATGAAGAACTGCATCGCTACTGGAATCGAAAGTGGCGGATCCGGCGAACAGGATGCGTGGGACGCGATCGATGCGGCCGAGCTCGGGTTCTGTGAGGCGTTCGACTTCAAGTGCGCCGCAAGCCGCACATGCGACGCCTGGGTCACTGGTGGGCCAATTAAAGATGGTGTAGAATCAAGTGAAGGTGCAAAATAATGATAACTCTTCACGGTGAATCAAGAAACTCGATGCTGTTCACTGACGGCAGAAACGCTGTCGTCATTGACAAGTTGACAAACATGGTCGAGGAGACAGGCCCTCTTGAGGACCTGTCATACATCTACGCATGGGACAGAACAGAAGTGCAACCTTCTGAGGTTCATCTCGAGCTGGCGACCGGCGCTCTCTCCGACATCAGTATCACGACAATCACCGCGGCTGCTCGCCTCTACACCATCCCAAAGGGCGCGCAGGAAGAAGCAAAAAGAGCACTCGAGTGGCGTAAGGAGCATAAGCGCGGTGGAACTCCAGTCGGCGTAAACACCGCTCGCATTCTCGCTAACGGTGGGCAGATCGGCATCAACAAGGTTCGTCACATCGCTAAATACTTCCCTCGCCACGAGGTAGACAAGAAGGCTGAAGGATACAAGCCTGGAGAAGATGGGTTCCCGTCTCGTGGAAGAATCGCCTGGGGTCTTTGGGGCGGAGACACCGCGTGGAGATGGGCGCGCCAGATCGTCGAGCGCGAGAACAAGGCGCTAAAGGCTGACGCTTCTGGCGAAGGAATGTACGAGACAAAGTATGACGTCTACGGCGCAGACTATGACTCCGACACCAGCGCGTTCAACATGGCAGAAGTCTACGACGACGATAGAGCGCCAGAGTTCGTCGCGCGAGTTCGTCTTGACGGCTCTGGAATCGACAGACTATACATGATAGACGCCCTCGGTAAGGTCGGCGTCTGGGACGGAAGAGGTTGGGACGACCTAGGTCACATCGACAGCGATATCATGACCTACGATAAGTCGCTCGACGACCCGTATGACACCGTAGAAAAGCATCATATCTTCATCGACCCGCAGTCAGCGATGATCATATCTGCGCACCTACAGGAGTCGCCGTTCAACGCTGTTGGCATCGACGACCTTGATGAGTATGAGGCAACTCTCGTTGCTGAGGCCGCTGACGGTATCGACTGGGTGATGGTTGACTCAGCGATGATCGCGGCCGGCGAGGAGCCGCTGAGTGGGCCCGGTGGAGAGGAAGCCGAATACACTCCCGAAGAGCGCGCGCAAAACGCTAGACGTCAGGTTCGCGACAAGAAAGGCAAGTTCTCGAAGGCTGGATCTCGTGTCGTGGTTGGTGGAGACACAAACGCACGCGGCAGTATCACCAGAATCAACCCAGAGACGCAGAGCGTGACCGTAAGAATGGACGACGGTTCAACGGTCGACGTCCCCGCGAACCAGACTGAAGGCGAAGACACGTTTGCGCCGACGCCGATTCGTCCACAGCAGGAGAGCGACCAACAGCCTCTCGATACTTCAGGCATTCTTGCTCAGCCGCGGGCTCCGATCGACAGACCTAACGCTTCTATCCCTGGTGGGCTTCCCGCGCTTGGAGCAGCAGATCTTACACAGATCGTCGCGGACTATCCAGCCTGGGTGATGTCACAGCGTGGAAGACAGCAGGCTGCACCAGCGGAGACACAGTGGACCGCTAAGGCTCCAGGAGACAACGCGCCAAAGCACCAGAAGTCGGACTACCTTAAGAAGCTCGAGAAGGATACCGGCACCGAACTTTACACAGACAGCGCGAAGGATCACCCGCTTCTTCAGGAGTTCTTTAAAAAGAAGAAAAACAATATCTACTACCAGCCGATCACTTCAGCCGCAGAGGCAAGCGAAAAAGAAGAGAAGCCAAAGTCAGAAGGACTGGGAGAAGCGATCACGCCGGAGACGAGTGACGTTGAACCCATGTATTTCGCTCTCGTGTCGCCTGACGACCCTCGAGCGGTCATGGATCTTGTGTGCATCGTCCCCGCGGCGAGTAACTCTACGTCGCCGATGACGTTCAAGCGTGTCGACAAGAAGTGGGAGAAGGATCCGCAGATTCTTGCTGACCTAACATCAGCTACTCCTCCGCCCGTAGTAGCACTAACTGGAGAAGTCTACAAAGACACTCTTGCTCAGGTTGACGGGCTCGTCGCGTCGGGCATCTACGGGCGCAACGCAAAGATCATCGCTGATCTTCATTCTTCAGATATAGATCCTCTTGTTGCAGTTGCTGAAGGCGGACTCGATCGTAACCGTGGCAAGGCAGAAAAGCTACGTAGATACTGGGTCTATGGTCGCGGAGCCGCAAAGATTCGTTGGGGCACACCTGGCGACTGGAAGCGCTGCGTCAGGCACCTGTCTAAGTACATGGGCCCGCGCGCTAAGGGGTACTGCAACCTTCGACATCACGAGGCAATTCACATGTGGCCTGCCACGCACGCGAAGGTTCTTCGCGGCGGCAGAAAGAAGCATCGCAATCTTGGTGTAGAAGAATTCATCATGGAAGAGCCTGTGTATGGCTTTGACTTCGATGAAATGAAAAAAGACAAAGCAAGAACTGTAGTAACTCCAGAAGATCTAGATAGAAGTATCGAAGACATCTACGAAGAGCAAGACGATCTGTACGACAACTCTTGGTTGCCAGACGAAGAAATTCTTGCGATTTTAGAAGAACTAGAGACTTCCTTTAGCGATAGTAGCGAACAGTCGTTAATCGCTGTAGGAGAGGGCGGGCTTGACAGAAACCGCGGCAAGGCAGAGAAGCTTCGTCACTACTGGCTGTTCGGCCGTGGCGCTCTTAAGATTCGCTGGAACACTCCAGGCGACTGGACCCGTTGCTATCGTCACCTGTCTAAGTACATGGGCCCGCGCGCTAAGGGGTACTGCTCTCTTCGCCACAAGGAAGCTACAGGCGTGTGGCCTGGCAGCAAGTTCAACATCGGCAAGAGAAACATCCGCGGCAGCGCGCTAAACGACTACGACGTAGCAGAGTACGATGCTGTCATAGCGGCTCTAATGAACCGTGCAAAGATCGCAGACGCTAAGGAACGTGTAACGCTCGCGTCTGCTTCATCAGAACCGTGCGGGTCGCCTTTCTCGATCCCTCTCGTCATCCCAGAAGGAGTCGAGACAGGTGACGGTAGAATATTCAAGCGCGGCGCCATCACCGTTCGTGAATTGCCGCTCCCGTTGCTGTGGCAGATCAAGACATCCGACGGCCACGACGGTTCGGTTGTTGTTGGAAGAATCGACAGCATGGAGCGCACCGATGACGGCATCGGTAACGCTCGTGGAGTATTCGACACCGGCCCATACGGCCGCGAAGTTGAAAGAATGGTTCGTAACGGCTTCATCAGAGGTGTGTCCGCCGACCTTGATAGGTTCGAGGCAAGTGAGGAGGATCCGAACGAGACCGCCGACGCGAAGACAGACATCGAAGATCTTAAGGAAGATCTTAAGGAAGAAATCAAAAAGTCAGAAAAAATTGGCGGTACTAAGATCAAGGTTGACAAGGCCAGAGTCATGGCCGTGACCATTGTTCCTAAGCCAGCCTTTGAGGAATGCAAGATCT
>Ga0208784_1000217_pt1 | contig 30313 bp, 48 predicted proteins | sample DEB19_08_DNA_FD_184531 | JGI IMG/M metagenome (GOLD analysis project Ga0208784, IMG submission 184531) | Aqueous microbial communities from the Delaware River and Bay under freshwater to marine salinity gradient to study organic matter... | ecosystem: Environmental > Aquatic > Marine > Coastal ... | reverse complement strand
TGGTGATCGCGCGGGACCGATCTCTCTCCGCGATCAAACTCGCTATTTATAAATAAACCCCACAAATGACAAACGCTGCACAATACGTCATGCTGAATTTTGGGCATCACACATTGCGTTGGCATCTCGCTCAGATCCGCGCAAATCGAACAACCTGCGATCTGGTGGCCGCGCATTACGCACCGGACGATGACAGTCCTGCTCGACGCACGATTTCAAAGGGGTTGGCTGACCTGCTCAAAGCCAAGTCCGAAGATCTTCCAGAAAGTCTGCGATGACCCAGAGCGAGTACGTCAAACACTCTGGCCTGACCAAAGGTCGAGTTTCTCAGTTGGTTTCAAAGGGGATGCCTTTGGACTCAGCGGAAGCAGCGGATGCTTGGCGTGGATCATCGGCCCAACGTCGCAAAGCAGCTATCGAAGCCAGCCACATTCGATCGGAGCCTTTGGATGGACCTTACCGCCCACCGGAAGCCCAAGAGAAAGTGGACCGCTCGCAGGTTGCTAACGACACCCCACAGGGGGCATATGAGCGACAGAAGGAGATCGAACGTGCAGCCTATGGTCTAGCCGTTGAAAGTCTCAGAGCGAGATCTCTGGACGCTGGACGCATGGTCTCGGTGCATTCGACAGCAGCCAAGAACTTGATTTCTGCACGGCAAGACGTTCTGGATCTCGCAGAGCGTGAGCGGAAACTGGTCTCTGGCGATTGGGTCAAGAAGGTGATGCAAGACCATGACGGTGCTGTTGCTCAGTTGCTCAAGAGTATGCCCAAGCAGCTTGCCGGTCGCATTGCACCGCATGATCCAGAACACGCCGAAAGAGAGCTTGAGCGTTGGGTTCAGGACGTTTGTTTGAAGACGTTACACCAGACAGATCCATGGAAATCTTGAACTGCCAGAAGCCGCGAGGGTTGGAGGCTCTCAGACAGAATCGAATTGCTATCAAAGCCATTGAGCGTGACACCGCTCTCCGGTTCCTGCCGATCGCAGATGACAAGCCGTCGCGCATTGATGGATTCGTCTGGAACCAGAATACCGGCACGATCACTGGAATTTACGAGGTCAAATCTCGGAATTACTCCCGAGCAAAACTGGAGTCAACCTATGGAAACCAATGGATGATCTCGTGGAGCAAGCTTCAAGCGGCTCTTGATATCACCAAGCACACCAAGCTTCCTTTCTGGGGAGTGTTGCACTTGGAGCCTGACGGAATTGTCCTGATGGTTGAGATCTTTAATGAGAACGCAACTTGGGGATGCAATGTCCAGTTACGAGACAAGCTTGTAGATGGAGTCAATGAGCGCATGGCGTTCTTGAACATGGGAGAGGCTCGAAAGCACAGCATCGCGGACAATCAAACTGAACTGTTCTGATGCGCGATCTTGAGCGTGAAATCCTAGAGTTCCGCCGTCAGATCTACCGCCCGTCTCCACGGCAGACTGTGGTGGAATGGGCGGAATCAAACCTGACGTTGACTCAGAGGCAGACGGAGCATCCCGGCCCATTCTCGACCGCTGTCCGTCCGTATTGCCGAGAACCGCTGGAGTGTTGGAAAGATCCTTCAGTGTCAGAGGTTACGTTGTGTTGGGGATCTCAAACCAGTAAGACAACAACGCTCATGGCTGGTCTTGCATGGGCTATCGACACTGAACCTAGTCCCGCACTGTGGCTGATGCCTTCCGAGAATCTGGCTCGCAGCTTTTCAAAGTCTCGGTGGCTCCCGATGCTGGAAGACTGCCCCGCGCTGGTAAAGCGGTTCCCTTCAGACAAAGACCAGATGACGAATCTAGAGCAGCAATTCGACCGCTGCACGTTGACCTTTGTGGGGTCAAACTCACCGGCAAATCTTGCCTCTCGTCCCGTCCGAATCTTGGTGGCAGATGAAGTGGACAAATTCGCTGAAGCGACAGCAAAAGAAGCCGATGCGTTGGACCTTGCAGAGCAACGACTTAAAGCGTTCTCAAGCTCCAAAGCCTTCTTCACCAGCACTCCCACAACATCGGAGGGTCGAATCTGGCAGCGTTTCCTACGAGGAGACCAGCGACGGTATTACATCCCGTGTCCGCACTGCTCCGAGTACATCAAACTGGAGTGGCGGCAGGTGACTTGGGACAACGCCAAGACCGAGGATGGGAGGCCGGACTGGCAGAAGATCCGGTCGTCTGCACACTACGTTTGCCAACTCTGTCAGGGAAAGATCAATGATAGTCAGAAGGTCGCAGGGTTGAGAAACGGCAAATGGATTGCGGAAAATCAAGCGAGCCTTCCGAGCGTTCGATCTTACCATCTTTCGTCTCTCTATTCACCGGATCGAAAATGCACTTGGGGTCATTTGGCCGTTTCATTCTTGGAAGCCAAAGCATCCATGATGGGGTTGCAAGGGTTCATCAACGGTATGCTCGCGGAACCGTGGGAGAACCAAGAGAGCCAGCAAGAGAGGGTTGAAGTCGTCTCCGACTCCGGTCTCCCAGAGGCTCGACGATATCTTACCGCTGACGTGCAAGCCGCTGCACCGTTTGTGTGGTGGGTCTGCCGAGAATGGAGCAAAGGAAACTCGCGTCTGGTTGCTGCCGGTCATGCGGACGATTTTGCCGCTCTGCGACGGGTTCAACTTCAATACAACGTCCATGACATGGATGTGGGTGTTGACTCCGGTTTCAACACTCAAGCCGTCTATGACGCTTGCGCCGAGTTCTCGCAGACCAGCAGCAATCCGATCACCTATCCATGCGGTCTGCGATATCCACCGGAAGGTGGACTCCGAAAGCCGATGCTCATTGGCTGGATGCCGATGAAAGGTCGAGAGACTGGTGCGCGATTCACCAGCAAAACCGGAGCAATCCATCCTTTCGGCATCACCACCTCGACATCCATGCGAACCGATGCGGTGCAACCGCTTCTTGTGTTCGACACCGAGCATATGCGGGAAGTCCTTCAACGGCTCCGTAAAGGCTCGGAATCGCATCAATGGACTGTTTGTAGTCTACCGGCACCGCTAGAGGCTGACGGGGCATTTGCGTCTGATTCTGACACATACTGGAAGCATTTGGACTCTCACGTCCTAAAGCCAACCGCAAATCGTGCTGGCAGAATCAAACATCTCTGGTTCAAGAGAAATACTCGTTGGCCAGATCACTTGCATGACTGCGAGTTGATGCAATTGGCGATGGTGATGTTGTGGAACGATCTTGCATCTAGCACTTCCGAAAATTCTGGTGGTTGACAAGTCTTTCGCTCTGTGAATAGTCCGCGCAAGTGTTCACATACACTGTAGCGACCAAGCGAGCCTACTTGCGTACCACATACGCAAGCAAAGGTGCTTTGACGCTATTGGAAGCGTTGACCGCTAAGCTTACCGTTTCCGCAAACTCTCAGGAGTCCGGTCAGATTGTTCGCCAGACTTCCAGCAGCGATGTTTCCGTTGAGTTCGCTGAACCCGGAAAAGGGACCGCTGCTCCTATGGAGATGCTGGAAATGTGGGAATCCCTGTTGGGTGATTACGACTACGCTGTGACGCTATTGGCTGGAGATGGTGTTACGAGTCCGACTGATCTCCAGATTTACAACAAGATGCTCGGAGCGATCTTGATTGCCACCACTCGTTATTTCGGAGACTTCACGCAGTTCCGAAGGGAGCCTACCACTCGGATGTCATAATGGGAATCCTAGCAACCATCCGAGAGAAACTCTTTCCTGCTCCCGCTAACAAGTACGAGGGAGCGAGTCAGTCGTTGCGCCGGTCTTATCTGGACACGTCTTACACTTCTGCTCGTTTTGACGTCACCAGTTCGACCCGACAAGCCATTGTCCGTAAGTCGCGTTTCTTTGAACAGAACAACGCGATAATGAACAGATTGGGGGATCTGTTTGAGTCTTACACAGTTGGATCTTCGTTCTCCGTTCAACCCGCTTCTAGCGATCCTGCTTGGAATCTTAAGGCTAAGAAGTGGTTCGATATCTGGTGCCGATATCCCGATATCGGTTCCCGTCAGTCGTTCTCGACGCTCATGGGACAAGCCGCCCGTGGTTGGTTCTATGATGGGGAATCTTTTATTCTGCTTACCCGTGGAGAGAGCGGAAAGCCTCGGTTGCAGTTGATCGAAGCCCAATCGGTGGCGACTCCGGTTGGCATGGAGTCAGACGAGACCGTGTTTGACGGAATCCGCTTTGATCCGCGCACTGGTCGCGCTGTTTCGTATTTCATCGGTTCCGAGAAAACCCAAGGAAACCTCGTCGATGTTCGCTCCATTCCTGCGGATTCGGTCGTTCACATCTACGAGCCTAACCGGCCCGCCCAGCTTCGCGGTCTCCCATTTGTCTCTGCGGTCATCAATGACCTGCACGACCTCGACGATCTCCAAAAGCTTGAAATGGAAGCCTGCAAGCTCGGGGCTTCCGTCGCTCAAATCGTCAAAACCGTAAGTGGTGAAGTTCAAGCTTCCAGCCTCCGCGCTGGTATTGGTGCGAATGTAACGCCTAACACTGCTGAGACGTATTACGAGCAAGTGTTCGGTTCTTCCGTTAAGGTTCTGAAGAACGGAGACACTTTCGAGCAGTTCGCCACCGAGCGTCCCGGTGTGAATATGCGGGAATACTGGCGGCAACTGACAGAAAAGGTCTGTGCCGGTGTTGGTATTCCTTATGTTCTGGTCTATCCAGAGTCCATGCAGGGAACGGTCTATCGCGGCGCGCTAGATATGTCCGCTGTTTGGTTCCGATCGCGCCATCAGGTCATGGCTTCTGCTGCTCGACGTATTTACGAATACGTCATGGAGTACGCGATCAAGAGTGATCCCACTCTGAATGATGCTCCTTCTGATTGGTACGAAGTTTCAATCACTGCTCCTCGTTCTCCCAATGTTGATGTTGGCCGTAACTCGGCGGCTCAACTTGCTGAGTTGGAAGCCGGTGTTGTGACTTACGATGAGGTCTACGGTGCGCGTGGACTTGATTGGCGTTCTGCTCTTGAGGCTAAGGCTCAACAAGCTTTGTTTGTTCGTCAGTTGGCCGACAAATACAACGTTGATGTCTCTGAGATTTCGGTGATTCAGAAAGAGCGTCCTGCGGCTAGTGCTGCACCGGCTATTGACATTGAAGATGATTCTTCTGAATCTCCGTTGCCAGTTGCTCCGTCTGAAGGTGGATCGCAACCGCTTGTTGTAGAACAAACGGAGGTTACCGCTAAAGCCAAAAAGCAACGCAAGCCGCGAGCCAAGAAAACCGAATGAGCTTCACCAAAAAGACTGACTGGCTCTATTATTCACCGGCAAATTCTGCTGGTGAGACTTCAACCATCCAGATCTTCGATCAGATTGGGGAAGATTGGTATGGTGGTAGCGGTCTGTCTGCTAAGCAGTTCTCGGACGTCTTGAACGAGATCGGAAATGGTCCGCTCTTGGTCGAGATCAACAGTCCCGGTGGTAATGTCTGGGATGGTCTAAGCATTTACAATCAGTTGCGCGGTCGCAAAGCTCCGGTGACCACTCGGGTTGTCGGCATTGCGGCTTCGATTGCTTCCATCATTGCTCTTGCCGGTGATCGCGTCGAGATGGCTGATGCCGCTCTGATGATGATTCACGATCCGAGCGGAATGGCTTCTGGCACTTCCGAGGATATGCGGAAGATGGCTGATGCTCTCGACCAACACGCCGAAGTGCTGGTTGGAGTGTACGCTAAGAAAACCGGCAGGTCTCCTGAGTCGATCCGCGCTGCAATGAAAGCGGAGACTTGGTTCACCACCGCCGAAGCTCTTGCTTTCGGTCTGGTGGATAAGCCAATCAAACAGCTTGCGATGGCTGCGAAGTGGCACCCTCGCGCTGTTACCAAGACCGCTCCCGAGACGGTCAAAAACAATCTCCGCCGAGGTCTTGAGCAGTACGCTGAAGGCTTGGCCGGAGAAGGTCTGGAGAAACAGACCGTTCTTGAGGCTGAATCTCTGGTCGCTGGAGAGCAGCCCACCGAAGATAAAGTCGAGAAGGCTAACGCTTGGTGGGGTCGCAATGAGCGATTCCTTGAAGCCGAGCCTAATACTCCCGCCGATGTCGCTGCCAACCTTTGGGGTGGTGCGGCTGGACGCGACTGGTTCCGCGCTCTTTACGCTCAGTTGGAGCGTGAAGAACTGGAGGAAGATGATTCCCCAGACGATAAGATTTCGACCAACAGCACCAACGCTGAAGGCGAGGGTGGCGTGACCAACACGCCGCAACCAACACAAAACAACACCGACACAACCATGTCTGACACTACTACTGTGGCGGCTGCGGCTCCTGCTGCGTCCGTCGATCTTGCTGCCGTCCTCGCCAAGCTGGCGACGATTGAGGCCGCGATGAAGACCCCCACCGCCGCCCCTGCTCCCGAGCCGGTGCGTCCCGTGATTGAGAACCTCGGAAACCCGCTGCTGGAGAAGCATAAGAGCCTCCGCGCTGGCGCCGAGCGTCGCGCCTTCCTGATTGAGAATCACAGTGAGCTTCTCCGTCAGCAGAGCATCTTTGCTCCGCAGAACGCCAACACCTTCACCTCGACGCTGGTGGTGGATTACCTCGCTGATGCGGTCATCACTGTTGCCGCTACCAAGCTGGCTCTGGTGTCCGCTTTCTCCCGAAATGTGGGTCTGGATAACCTCCGCCCGAAGGCCACCGTTCGCGTCAAGAAGTTCACCACCGGAACCGCCGCTCAGGTGAACCCGACGAACTGGGAGACCAACAACGATTCGACGCTTGCTGCCACCTCTGTCACCGTCGATCAGATCTCCAAGAACTTCACTGTCACGCAGGAGGAACTCAATCAGGGCTTCGCTCTGGCCGATCTCGCTCAGGGTTCCGCTGATCTGTTCGCGTACGGCATCAGCGACAAGCTGACCGCCGTGATGACCGCTGCCAACTACGGCACCGCGCTGACCATCGGCACCGCTGCGAATTTCGACACCAGCGATCTCCCTGCGATCCTCGCTGCTGCCAAGAACTACCGCTCCAAGAACCTGATTCTGGACGGTGGCCATATGGCTCGACTGTTGTTCAGCGGCACTCTGACCGCTGCCGCCGGTACGGTTCCGATCCCTGATGCTCGTTACGGCCCTCTCAACAACGGTCGTTTCGGATTCGATATCATCGCCGAAAACAACCGCTGGACTGGTGCTGAGACCAATGCGGCTGGTTTTGTGTGCGGTCCCGACGCTATCGCCATCGCCTCCGGTCTGCCGGTGGGCATGGTTGCCGGTGAGTTCATCGAACAGCGCACGGTCACGACCAACAACGGTCTGTCCTGCTTGCTCTCGGTCTGGTACTCCCGCGCTACCCGTAGCCACATGGCGTCCTATGACATCATGTTCGGTGCCGCCGCTGCGGATACCACTCAGGCCGAGGTTCTGATCACCGCCTAATCCTAACGGATATGCGACTCGCAACCACTATTGCGGTGGACCGGAACGGTAAGAGCAAAATCGTTTCTGGTCCCGATGTTGACGCGACTCTCCAGCGCGACAGCTTCAACACCGCGAGCGTCCCCGAAGGAGGCAAGCTCATCCTGTGGATACAGGGAGCCTTAGCACCGAAAGTCCGAAAAGGTTAACCTAAAATTGGGGAGGCTGCTGGAATAGGTCCGGTAGCCTCCCCTCTAACCAGATTCCAAAATGTCCGCTTACCAGTCAGATGTAGCAACGCAGGATTCGATGGGTCATCAGGGTTTCACTCTGGTGACCGGCACCTCCGCGCAAACTGCGGGATACATCGCAATCCAGACCATCACCGCGACCGTGATCTCGTCCATTGCTGGCACTGGTATTACCGGCACTTGGAGCGGGACCACCATTCCCGCTGGCATCACCATCGTGGGTAAGATCTCCAGCTTTACGCTGACGAGTGGCGCGGTCATCGCCTACTTCGCTCGCGCCACAACCTGATGACACTCGCGCTCTCACTGCAACTGTCTACGTCGGATGATGCCATCGAAGTGGCGTATCCTGCGATGGACCGTTACATGATGCAGGAGGACGCGACATCGTTTGTCCTCCAAGAGGACGGCACTTCCAAAATCGTTTTCTCACTCTCCACCGACTAATCCCTGACCTATGCCAGACTCCAAGATTACAGCCCTGACGAGCATCGGAGCCTCTACCGATCCCGCGAACGATCCGCTTGTGTTGGTGGACGTTTCCGATACGTCAATGGCCGCGAGCGGAACGACCAAGAAGGTCACGCTGAATCAACTGCTTGGTGCAAGCGGCACCGCCACCCTCGCCTCCGCCACGATCACCGGCGATCTGACGGTGGATACTAGCACCCTGAAGGTGGATTCGGCGAACAATCGGGTGGGTATTGGTACGGCGAGTCCGGGATACGATCTTGAGGTTGCTGGGTCTGTTCGATCCAACATTGCTATCAGGGGTAATTTTGCTGGAGGAACCGATATTGCTCATCTGAGGTTTGTTAACGCCAATGGGTCGATTGTTGGCGACATTTTCTCTCAGAACACCAACGGAGGCGCATCAGACACCGCCTACCTGTCGTTTCAAACTGCTTCATCTGGAACTCTTGCTGAACGCTACCGCATCGCAGGTGACGGCGTAGCCACTTGGTCGAACGTCGGCGGAGTCGCTGGCACCGCCATGACCATCAACTCCACGGGGCTGGGCGTGGGTCAATCTCCGAGTGCAAAGTTATCGGTCAATGATGCAAACGGTATTCCCTTGCGGATTGGAGATATTGCTGCTGCGCCAGCTTCCCAGACCGCTTGTTATGTCGGAATGGCCACTTCGGCTTTGGCTGGAGCGACCAATGGCGACTTAGTTCTGATTCCTAGGACCAGCGCGTCAAACTCAATCACGTTCTGGACTGGGAATGGTACTGCGGCAGAACGTTTCCGCATCGACTCCTCCGGCAACGTCGGCGTGGGGGTTACGCCGAGTGCGTCTTGGTTCACTGGTGCAAAAGTCATCCAATTTGGTGGCACTGGAGCCATCTGGAATAACGGTTCCAACAACACTTCGGTTTCGTCTAACGCCATCGTTGGAAATTCAGGAAGCACATACATCTTTAATACTGCCGCTTCATATTACTCACAGACGACCGGAGCGCACATTTTCTACACTGCCCCCAGCGGCACCGCTGGCAACGCTATCACTTGGACCCAAGCGATGACGCTCGACACCCTCGGCAACTTGCTCGTCGGTCTTGCCACCGCCGGAACCACCGCTGCCAAGACCATCCAGATTGCGAACGGAACCGCCCCTACGGCCAACGTGACTGGTGGCCAGCTCTACGTCGAAGCCGGTGCGCTGAAGTACCGTGGAAGCTCTGGCACCATCACCACGCTCGCTAACGCCTAATCCATACCACCATGAACATCTCTTGGATCATCGAACGCCTTCTCGTTAAGCCGACCGAAGGCGACAAAACCGATGTCGTCATCACCGCCGACTGGCGATGCAACGGCACCGAAACCACCGGCACCGGCGACGACGAGAAGACCTACACCGGCACTTGCTACGGATCGACCAGCTTCGCTCCGCCGACCGATAGCTTCACGCCGTATCCTGATCTGACCGAGCAGCAAGTCCTCGGCTGGTGCTTCGCCAACGGCGTCGATCAGACCGCCATCGAAGCCAACGTCTCCGCACAGATCGCTGATCAGATCAACCCTCCGGTCATCGCTCCGCCGCTGCCGTGGGCTCCTCCGGTGATGATCGTGCCTCCGATGCTACCGCAGGTGACGCCGGAAATCGTTGCGGACGCGCCCGTGGTCGCTGATGCTCCCGCCGCCTAATATGGAAATCAATATCAAGCTCAACGAAACCGAAGCCAATAACCTGATTGCTCTGATCGACATCGCAGTCAAAGCCGGTGGTCTTGCTAACGCTGCCGTCGCTTTGCCGCTGGTCGAAAAGATTAAATCCTCCGCACAACCCAAAGCCGAGTAACCCATGCAAACAGACAGCACCAACAACGGAAGTGGAGTTGGAATCTCTCTTGCAACTGCCGCCGCTGCTGGTGCGGTCTCGTTTATCCCGCAGCTAACGCAGTGGTTCCAGCTTGGAGCCGCTGTGTTGGCTTTCATTGCTGCTGCTATCGGACTCTACAAAGCCATTAAGAAATGAAGAACACCAAGACTACACTCGCTGGTATCGGAGCCATTCTCGTCGCCGTTGGCGGTGCGCTGAAGGCTGTATTCGACGGCGATGCGACCACTAATCTCGACGTTGCTGCGACGATTGCCGCAATCACCGCAGGGATCGGTTTGATCGCCGCGAAGGATGCGGACAAAAATCCCGAGTGAACATCATCGAACAGATTGTCACCGCTCTCTTGAAGTGGCTGACTGGTCTGGCGAAAACTCCACCAACCGTTGAAGATGCGAAACAAGACCCAGAGCTTAAAAAGAAGCTGCTGGATCGCATTGACCGCGCTGGTGGGTAGTTGTGGCTGTGGTACTCGCGTTGTTATGGTGCCTCATGGTGAGCCTGTAAGGCTCGCTGAGACCGTCAAAGCGCGAGTCTGGGTCAAAGGAGCGGACGGGGTTTCTGTGCGCTCCAGCAACCGAATTACGTTGTCTGAGGGTTGGTACGCATTGCCAAAGGACTAATATGGCCCAACAAGTCATCAACACTGGATCAACCGCCAACGACAACACCGGAGACACGCTCCGCGCTAGTTGGCAGAAAGCCAACGACAACTTTACGGAAATCTATGCTGAGTTGCCGATGCTGGCTCCGTCAACGTGGACACCTACGCTGACTGACTCTGGTGGTGGCCGCACGTTCTCGACGACGGTCAACACGGCTCGCCATACGTCCATCGGCTTTGTCGCTACGTTCACCGCCGACATCACCATCAATTCGGTGAGTGGTGCGGCGACCGGAAACCTTCGCTTGAGCCTTCCAGATCCTGCGACTTACGACGCTGCTGTGTCGATCTGGTTGGACAACGCGACGACTCAAGCCAAGACCGCTGTGATTGGTAAAGTTGTCGGTGGCACTTCTTACTGTGAGTTGAGCCACTATGAAACCGGCGACATCTCCAGCTTGGCTGGTCAGCTTCAAGCTACTTCCAGAATCTTGGTTTCTGGCGTCTATTTCACGGCGTGAACCTGATCGCCACAAGTCTGCAACTCGGAATGACGGTCCTTCAGGGAGCGATGGGGAATCCATCGTTCATCTGGCAGGGATCGCTTGTCCGCTGCATTCCTGCTGCGATCACTGATGCCAATGCTGTCATCAACGGAGGCTTCAACGACAACGTGCAGGTCCGTCTGCTGGTCAAGCTGGCCGACTGGAGGCTGGCTGACTCAACGCTGGTGACCGTAGACGCGACCGTCTGGAGTGCTGACGTTGGATCGACCGCTGATCGTTTGCTACAAGAGAGCGGGAGCTTGATCCTTCAAGAGAACACCGACGCTATCCAGTTGACGTTCGGGAAGATGATTCCGGTGGTTGGAAGAACCGTCACCTATGACGGACGATCACTGCGGATCTTGTCTGCCAAGCGCGATGGTACTGGTGCTTATTACGTTCTGGAATTGGGGGCTAAGACCAAATGAGGCCAACAATTACAGTCGATACATCTAGGTTTGATGCCGCTTGGCGCGAGTATCTTCCGAAGACTCGGCGATCTTTGGCTGATGCGATCAACTCGCGGACGTTCTTCTTGATGCTGCGGCTTTACATCTTGCTGCCGCCAAAGTCTCCGCAAGCCGCTCGAAACAAGATTCTCGACTACTTCAACCGTCCGGTTGGTGCTGCTCGTTTCGACAAGAAGACCGGCAAGAAGGTGGGCCGTTCTCGCCAGTTGCGCTTGGTGCATCTGATCGCCCAAGCCAAGAATGCGAAGGCTGGAAATGAGGGGCTTTACGGAGAGGACATGAGGAAAGCCGCCGCAAAGCTGCGACGTCGCGCTGCCGGTTCGGTTGGATACCTCAAGAGTGCTGTGGTCAAAGCTATCCGCAGACTTCAACCGACATTCCGACAATTTGGCGGAACTGTAAGAGCTAAGAAGGGTTCCGCTCAAGTCCGCACTGTCAGCGGAAACCAAGCGTTGATCAATTTGGCAAATCAATATGGATTGCCACAAGAGAACGTCTCGGTTCATCGCGGATCTTCCGCTTACGGATATAACGCAACCGCTGGATTGAACCCACATTCATCTGTGCGATTGAACATTGGGCTTGCGAATGATCAGATGGGAGCCGTCGAATCCATCTATTCAAAAGCGATGCAGCAAGCCTACAACGACGAAGCGAAGGCTCTTGAGGATCACATTACGGCAAAGCTTCAAGAAGATGGTGAATCGCTCGAAAGCAAAGGGGTCACCATCAAATGAATGCCGCAGCGATTAGAGCCGAAAGAGCTATTGCCGATTGGCTTGCAACTGTTGATTGGTCCAGCTCTCTTCTTGGAACTCCAAGCTTTCTAACCTCTTACGGGAAAGGCGCGTTCAATGATCCTGACTTGGAAGACAGGATGCCAGATTTTCCTAGGATCGTAATCAGCGTTACGCAATCAAATCCGGTGATGCCGAAAGACACCACTTGCGAAATGACCGTCAGGGTTGATTTGCAGGTTTCTGCTGATGATTCGACGGAAACTCAGATCCTATCAGTTGTCAGAGTGTTTGAGAATGCTCTACAAGACCTGTTCCTTGAAGGTGGAGCGTCAATCTTGAATGCTTCAAGCTCCAACGACAACGGAGCATTTACAGCTCAGTTTGCAACACCGACAGATTTTGGTTCTACAAACGTGAGCGACAGATCTAGAGTATTTTCCAGAACTTTGACACTATTTGCTTCCGCAACAACCTAACACCTAACACAACATGGCTAACACTCAGGGTAAGAAATACATCTTTGGTTCACCGGCTACGCTTGCGATTTATGATGCCGCAGGGAATCCAGTTGTTTCTGGATACGTCTCTCCAGACATTGAATCTTACGACATCACCCACGATTGCGATACCGAAGAAGTTCGCAATAGCAGTGGTGAAGTTGTTGGGCATATCACCTACAACAACCGCATCACGCTAACCGTCAACTTCGTTCCCGCAGATGCTACGACCGTTGACAACGCCAAGCTTGCCGCCGCGATTGCTGACGGGAATGGCACCGCGACATTGACAGGTGCGCCTGTCATTGAGGTTGGGGGATTTACCGATGCGCTGAATGCTCCCGGTGCGGGTTCTCCTTCTCCCGGTGGCCGTTGGATCTATGCTGGTGGTGGCTCCATCAAGACGACCAACACCGGCAAAGCGACCGGAACCATTACGCTCAAGCGATACGCTGGAATCAGTGCGACTGGTGCTGCCACCAATCTGTGAGCCACTTGGCTTCAATACTGAGGCTAGGGCATAGATCAACACCGAAGGTTCTGGGGGTTAGGCTCAGAGAATTCTGTGTTGGTCATGCTCTGGCTTTGCATCGTCTGGACAACCCTGTCATCTCCGGTGGAGAGGTCACGGTTCCAGATCTGATTGAAGCTGTAACGGTTTGCTCTCAGTCGCCAATAGAAGCGGTCAAGACAATCAACTCTCCGTTTCGTTGGCTGCTCATCAAGCTTTGGTCGTTTCGGATTCGCAAGATGAACCTTGTGGTCGAGATGCTGAAGTTTGAGAAGTGGATTCAAAGCAGCATTGATGCGCCTGAAGTCCTTAGTTCTGGAGACAAGAAGCCTAAGAAACTCGTAATGCCATGGATTGAGCGTTTGGTTATTGCGATTTTGAATCTTGGAATCTCCGAAGAAACTGCGTTGAATATGTCCGTATCAGACGCAGAGCGATTTGTGATGGCTCACGCCGAGATGCACGGTCAGGTTGAACTTTGGTCAGACGAACAGAACGCTCTCTGGGAATACGCCCAGAGCAACAGAAACTGACATGGGAATCCTCTCAATGCTTTTCAGAATCGGTGCTGACACCACCGATTTTGAGATCGGCGCAAAGCGTGTTCAGTCTCTTGGCGACAAGATGGCGAAGACGTTCAAGAGAGATGTTGCGTCTGCGTTCGCTGGAGTGTTTGTTGCTGACAGACTTGTAGATTTTGGACTTCAAGCCATTCGGGTATCAGGTCAAATTTCCGATCTATCAAAACAGCTTGGCGTTTCTGCTGAATTCCTTCAGGAAATCAAATTTGCCGCTGAATTAAGCGGATCGTCTTTGGATTCATTTTCATCTAGCATTGAGAAGATCCAGATTGCTCGCACAAAGGCACTCGGCGGAAACGATGAGTTGGTCAAAGCTTTTGAAAGCTTGGGTGTGTCGTCTGAACAGCTTAAGTCTTCAAGAATAGAGGACATATTTATTCAGATCGGCAAAGCATTTGAGGATGAGGCAAATCCAGAGAAGCTGCTTGAAGCGTTCATTCAGCTTGCTGGCCGTGGCGGTGGAGCGTTGATTCCTGCAATGGTTTCCGGTCTTTCAGACGCTGCTGATCAAGCTCACAGGCTTGGACTCATAATGTCTCAAGAGGTTGTCAATTCGATGGATGAAGCGAATGACAGACTAGACATTCTAAAAGCAAAAGCCACTGCCGGAATTGGAACTATCGTTGGCGGGTTGATTGAGCCGGTTCTGAATGGAATTGAACACGTCTATTCAGCGATTGAGGGGTTTCTTCTTGCTTCATCTACTCCAGAAGGTGGAAAGGAATTGTCAGGAATGGCCATGGTCAAGCATATGGCCCAACAAGCTGTTCAGTCTTTTAGGGCTTCTTGGGATTCCACAGATATTGAGGAGCAGAATAGAAAAGACATCCAATCTCGCATGGATTCCGCAAGGAATGCTGCGAAATCGTTTGATTTTGAAGCGACAGATGCAGAGTTAAAGAAGGCAAGACAGATTCAAGCGTCAGTGAATACAGCGTTTATGGGCGCACAAGGAGACAGTCTCGCTCGCATTGGCGGTTTTACAGGATTCCAGACCACCCAGCAACAGGTCATAAATACTTTGAAGATCCAAGTGGACAAGCTTGATCGTATCGTCAACAACACTGACCAGACCGCGAGATCTTTGAAAGGCGAGTAATGGCGAACATCATTTATACTCCGAATGGTCCGAATCCGTCGAACCTTGAATACATTCCAGTATCTCGGAGGTTTGAGAATTCCGGTTCTGGTACTGGTGCTGTTTGGACTTATGTCTATCGTGGAAGCAAAGACGCTCTCCGCACTCAATCGCTCGCGTGGCTTAATGCTGGCTGTAAGGTAACGATTGATGAAACGGGTCCGTATGCAACGGCAACGGTCATCTTCAATGGTTCTACCAGCAACCCAGAAGACCCGATTGAGAACGCTTTCATCCCCGGAGTTGGACTAGAGCAGGGGACTTTCCGTTATGAGTTCAAGACGGATTACATTGAACTCAGCCTGTTCTCGCTTCCTGCTGTAATGGCAGAGGCAAATAGATATATCAGCGTATCGCAATATCGCTATGATATTGAGAATGCTGTGAAGAACGGTGAAGGTCTTACAATCAATCAACAAAATTTCCCGCTTGCATACAAAGTGTGGGCAAAGCTTTCTCGCGGTCAGGAATCGTTCCCTGTAAGCCGTGTCTCTCTCTCTAAGGTTGGATCGTTCTCTGGAAACAATGGGTTGCCGCAGATCCCAGATTCGATGCCTCCGGTCTATTCGACCCAAGCGTTGAGCTTTTACTATCAACTCCCAGAAGCGGTTCAGCGTCTCATGCCGAGACCGCCGACAAATCCGCTTCTTCAACCTATTCCCGGTACAGCTTGGGGATGGTTGCAAACGAACCAATCGACAACTCTCGTCGAAAAAACCAATCAAGTGGAGCAAACCCAGAACTGGACTTTTGCCGCTTGGGATCTCGACATTTACCCATACATCAACTAACAACTCACAACAAACATGGCTGACGAAATTCAGATGACGGCTCGACTGTATGCCTCAAAGAACGGGGCCTACCTTCCGAGCGTAACCTACACCAAGTCTGCGACGATGGTTGGAACCGACATGGGTTCTCAGACCCAATCCATCGGAACCAGTTCTTCCGAGACGCTTGACGTTCCGGTTGATGTCACAAGTCCTTACAAAGTGTTGATTTCAAACCTCGACAACACCAACTACGTCGAGCTTTCCTTCACTTCTGGCTTTGCTGCTGGTGCTGGAACGATGCGGCTTCCTGCCGGTGAGACGATGCTGATTCCGTATATCAATACGAATCTCTATCTGATCGCCAACACCTCAGCCGTCACGATTCAAGCCACCTTCTGCGAGATCTAACCAACTGACCTATGGCAAACGAGATCGAAATGTCGGCGCGCCTCTATGCCTCAAAGAATGGCGCGTCGATTAACAATCAACTATGGCAAACCACCTGCAACATGACTGGCACGGATATGGGCCAGCAGACGCAGGAGGTTGGGCCGTCTTCTGAATTGTTGGATATCACCGCTGACTTGTCTCTGCCTTACAAGATCCTGATTTACAACATGGATCTTGTAAACGATATCGGTGTGGGAGATGTAGCGTCTCACGTTGGAACCTATTGGATGCGAGTCCCTCCCGGTCAGTTCATACTGATACCATACGTCAGCACCGCATTATACGTTCGTTCATACAACACGAGCGTTGTGAAAATCTTCGCTCAATACTGCGAAATATAACCATGCCGATTGATTTACCGGGAAAGGTAAGCGAAACAGGTCTAAAGGCGGACCATGCCAAAGCGATCAATCGTTTGATTGATGCGGTCAAACGCATTCAACTTGTCGCTGGTCCCGGTCAGCGTGTCGAGCAGAACGCGAATGGAACGACACTGAAGATCAAATCACCGTCTCAACTCAGCACAGCAACCTCCGAAGAATCTTGGTTTTATTGATGTATGCCCGTTGCCAAAGACAGACGGGACAGGATGTTCAACGCTCGCAACCTGAACAGTCTGTATTCGCGGTTCGATCAAAAGGTTGCTAGAGTTCTCGACAATAAGACTCCGATTGCCGCCGGTTTCGATCTTGAGTCATACGTCGGCATCCCTGCCGGTGTTGTCTACAAGTATTCGGTTGACCCATCGACGGCGTTCTATGTAACGGCAAACAGCACTCCGCAATCGCAGGTTGAGATTGAGTTGTCGAAGCTGGAGAACAAGTATCTCGACGTTAATGGTGGTCAGGTATACGTCGATTCATACGTTGCCGCTTTCGATTCTTCTTTCTGTAACCTAGCGGCTATTCACAAGTCTTTTGAGCTTCACAAGCGGAACATCGACGGAGTGGATTATGATGTCCACCTAGGATGGGATGATCCCACCGGAGCATTACTTTCCTATTGCCGAGAGTATTATGACAACGCGAGTTCGATTCCTTCCCTGCCTCCCGGTCGCATACATAAGCACAAGATCGCTGTTGCCGAGATTCTGTTGGAAGGAATAGCAGAGTTCCGCATTCTGAATACATACCAGCGTTATGACTGCTGGAGGGTACACAACTGCTTCAGGAAATCGGTTACAGTCTACTTGCAGAATCAAGATGGGTCGTCCCAACGCGAAACAGTTGGCCCAATGGGTTGCAGGTCGTTCCGCAGAAAAGGCGATGGAACTTGGCAAACAACATGGCCTGACGGGTCTCCATGCTCATATTTCTTCCCGTACTTCAGGGGTGATGTTCCTTACTTTGCCGGTGGTCCTCCGATCTACGGATACCCTCCGGCATTGTCGATGTCTTTGGAGCGATCCGCGAAAGCCAACAACATCGCAAACCCGTTCCTGTTGACCCAATGGTTCCGAGCATTGGGTGGTTGGCTTGACCCGTTTCTCGGTCTGGATATCCGACAAGCATACCCAGAATATGCAGATCCTACGGATGCCAACTCGGCGATTGGCGATCTGATATTCACTTGGGGAAGGGCTAGGGTCGTCTCGTACAACTCGACCACAAACCAAGTCATTCAAGATTACTTTAAGATCTTTCGCAACTCGACGCAGTTCCTTCTGGATCTGGAGTCTATTGGTCTGAATGTTGCCTTTGACGGTATTGATTTAATCCTCAGCACTAAGGAGCAAAACACAACGATTCGGATCTATCCGATTGATTGCAATGTGTTCTTTGGATCAACCGATCCATGGTGGGAGATCACAGATTCGGACACCTATATTTCGACTGCATACCCTGCAACGTACTATACCCAAGACATCGTTTCTCCAACCTCTGCAACAACGTGGGCCATTGGGAATGTCCCCAGTTGGCTTGAGACCATCAGCGTCTTGCGGCGTCGGATAGCGGTGGAGGAGGGGTTTTTGAATGCTTACGATGATGTGGCGTTCATCAGCGAGGAAAAGGTTGGTCTGGTATCTCTGACTCCGCTTGGGTTGATGGTTCCAGTCACGACTGCTGTTGGAATAGATGGAATTGACGCTCTAGCCCTTAGCGATGTTGTCAATTACGAGAGAACCGCCAACATCATCGAACTAAGAACTCAAGTCAGACCTGCCAACTTTGGTTCTGGTGTGTGGTCGAACACCAATTATTGCAGCGCAATCAAGACGTATCACATTGCGTTACCCAGCAATTCTTCTGGGATGTATGGTCATGTTTTTCCGCAACTTTCGACCACATCGTCAGGGTCTAATCCTGCGGTCAACTGCTCATACGTTCCGTCTCAGGGTCCATGGGGGTTCTCAAGCTCTGTCTATGACCGAGAGTTGGAAAGGGTATTCACAACAAACCCTGCGACTCCGGCGAGGACTCAGGCATTTGGTTCTGATTTCTGGATCAACAAATGGGGCGGTGCTGGTGGTGTCGATGCTTCAGTGCGAATCTTGGGCAGACCGGAGACCACCACGCAAAGCACGGGAGCCGTTGATGACGTATTCGGAGACCTGAACAACCCGCAGATGGCTTGTCTGGCTCCTTGGGTCACGTCCGCTGCTGCATATTACAGCACTGAGGCGGAGATCGCCGATATTCGGTGGACGTATGAAACGGTTTTTAACTGGCCGTACTCTCCGACGTATGACGCAATCAATTACGATGGAATCGGCCCATTTTATCACAAGATTCCAAAGAGCGCGTTCCTTTGGAATTTGCTGGAGTTCCATGTCCGCGCATGGACGCGAGCAGTTCCGCTGTGCCATGGCGAGGAGCAATGTCCAATTTATGGCTTTGATGCCGCAGGAAACATTGAGACAACCACTCTTGGTGTGCTGATGCCGAAGGATCTGACGCTGACCTGCACCACCGATGAAGGCCCGTCATTCTTCATCACCGAGGAGCAGTTCGACGAATTTTTGGCGAACGGAATCTCCGCGAAGAAGCTTTATGATGGCGTCTATACGATGACCTATTACTGGGTTGTGAGTGCGGTCGAGCTTGCGGCTTACTGCAATCGGATGGGCTTCAGTTCCTACAACTTTGATTGCTTGAACCAAGTTCTCGACGGTCAGGGAGGTCTTGTGACCGCCGCCACCAAGTGGAACTCGCAGCGGAACTATGGTCCCGGCGAGACCGTCCAGATCGCATCTTACTACGACACGGCAGCGTCGAAGGAGTTCTACCGACAGGTCCGATACGTCAACCTACGCTTGCCCAACGAACTCTCCGCTTGACGGAAACCCAACGTTGGGTTTAACGTCTCCGCAGTCGATGAAATGCCCGTCCTGTCAGCATATTTTTGCCGTTAGCTTGCGCGAGATCGCGCAGGAGATGGGGCGGAAATCTTCACCGGCAAAGGCCCAAACCGCTCGCGTAAATGGAAAGCGCGGGGGGAGGCCAAGGAAGACATATGAAACAAGAGTTGATCCCAAGTCAGAAGCAGTCCGCGCTCGCAATAATGGCGAGCAAATTCAACGTTGAACCGGTTCGTTTGCTGGAGACGCTGAAGGCTACGTTGATGCCAAAAGCGTCGAACGAAGAGCTTCTCTCCTTCGTAGTCACGGCTAACCAGTACGGGTTGAATCCGTTCACTCGCGAGATCTACGCATTCCCTGCTCGCAATGGTGGCATTCAGCCGGTGGTCAGTGTCGATGGCTGGATTAAGATGATGAACAGCCATCCGAGCTTCGATGGCATTCAATTCACGACCGAAGACAAAGACGGAAAGCCGTGGAGCGTGACCGCAACCATTCACGTCAAAGATCGCGCCCATCCCGTGGAGGTCACCGAATACTTCTCGGAGTGTTCACGCAACACCGAGCCGTGGAAGGTCAACCCCCGTCGAATGCTCCGACACAAAGCTCTGATCCAATGCGCTCGCGTTGCTTTCGGATTCTCTGGTATCAGCGACGAGGAAGAAGCCATACCGCAAGTCGCGCTCAACGTCACGCCGTCTCGACCAATCTTCCGGTCAAAGCTGGAGCCGACTGTCGAGCCTCCGACAGTGATCCCAAGCGTTAGCGTCGAAACCAACGCCCAAACCACCACCGAGGAAGGAGCGACCAATGAATGACGAACGATTGGGTTTGCCTTCCGCATCCTCCGCGAGCCGGTATGCCGCTTGTCTCGGAAGTTGGCAGTTGGAGAAGCAGATTGCCGAAGGACCGGCAACCAATGACGCGACGATTGGTAACCGCATCCACGCTGCTCTTGCAAAGGATCACGTCAAAGACCTAACCGAGGATGAGATGGAGATCGTTTTGCGATGCTCCGCTCAAGAGGAGGATTTGGTCAAAGTCACGTTTGCTGGCTCCGAGGAAGAACCAAACGTCTTCCGCGAGAAGCGTCTCTGGTCAATCGACGAGAACGGCAAGAAGCTTTGGAGCGGAAAGCCGGATGTCATTTACACCAACGGTCCAGTTGGTCTGATCATCGACTACAAGACGGGTCGCGGCGCAGTCGAGAACGCTGCCGAGAACCTTCAGTTGCGGTGCTTGGTCGCTCTGCTCGACGAGAACTTTGGGTTCACGTTTGAGAAGATCACGGTTGCAATCATCCAACCGCTTGCAGGTGTCCCAAGTGTTGCAGTCTACGAATCTGGGGACATTCGGAATGCAATCGCTGAATCAGCGGCTTTGATGGATGACATCCAGAAGCTTGGTCAACCGCGCACTCCTTCCGAGTCCGCTTGCCGGTACTGCAAAGGAAAGCCCTATTGCGCCGAAGCGCGGGAGTTGGCCGTCGCTGGTCCTCTTGCGAATGCGCCAGAAGGCATAACGCCAGACGCTATAGCCGCCACACTGACCAACCAGACGCTTGCAGCGTTCTTGGATCGTGCAGCGCAAGCGGAGGCCGTAATCGAAGCTTGCCGCAATGAGGCACGACGGAGGCTTGCAGAAGGTGATACGGTCGAAGGGTGGACGCTCAAAGAAGGTGCAGTGCGTGAGACAATCAAAGACACCGAGACCGTTTACCTTCGATTTATCGAAAGTGGCGGGACTTACGAGGACATCATGCCAGCAATCACGATCAACAAGACGAAGCTCAAAGATGCGTTGAAAGTGGCAACCGAAACCAAAGGAAAGGAACTGGACGCAAAGCTGACCGCTCTGCTCGACGGATGTATCGAATCGAAAGCCTCACAACCCACACTGACCCGAATCAAATGAACCAGACTCACCCAATGGAACTAGTCCGAGAGTTCATGCGGACATTCCAGCAGTACGTTCCAGCTACTCCAGTCATGCCAGATCCGGTGACGCAGAATTTGCGTTATAGGCTGATCGACGAGGAGTCCCAAGAATTGGCCGAAGCGACGAACAAAACCGAGTATCTCGACGCTGTTGGAGACCTGCTGTATGTCGTCTACGGGGCTGCACTTGCTGCTGGCTTCAGTCCGCATCAAGTCGATGCAGCGTTCTCGGAAATCCACAGGTCCAACATGAGCAAGTGTTGGAGCGACGACGAGATCCACTCTATCCCCGCTGACTGCCGCTCATCTCGGGTTGGAGACAATCGACACATTGTCCGTCGCACTGACGGTAAGATCGTCAAGAGTCCGTCCTACTCACCGGCACGACTGGAGGGGTACACGCGATGAGACATCTATGGGCGAGGGGTTTCGGCAAGCTGTACCGCGATGCCGAAGTGATTACCACGGATGATGGCAGGAGGTTTCTCCTAGCGGTCATTGAGTTTGATCAGCGCACGTTGGGCAACGGCAAGCCATATGCACAGCGGGTCCAATTCCGGTCATTCGACAATGAAGACATTGAGATCGCTGACCAGTTACTCGCGGGTACATACGTCATGTTCGACGGCGATTGCGATGCGGTGGCTGACAAGTCGCAAACCGGATGGTGGTACGCCAATCCACGGGTCACCGGACGCATCAACGAAATCCACCATGCATCTTGATTTCCACGTCACCGGAATCCCGAAGGCTCAACCGCGAGTCAAAGCGTTCCGTCGCGGGACTCACGCTGGAGTCTACACTCCAGATTCCGCAGACGGTTGGAAACAATCGGTGCGTCTAGAAGCCATCGCAAACGCTCCACGTTGCCTTATGACGGGTCCGATTAGGTTGCAGCTAGACTTCTTCCTACCGCGACCCAAAGCGCATCTAGACCGACACGGCATTCCGAAGCCGAAATCTCCGGTTTGGCATCCCAAGAAGCCAGACTTGGACAACCTCATCAAAGCGGTGACCGATGCGATCACCGACACTCAACGGGTCTGGCTCGACGACTCGCAAGTCTACCAGATTACAGCGACGAAGACTTACGCTCTCCAGCACTCTGGATGCAGCGTGAGAATCAACGCTGACTGACCTTCGGAAAATGCGGCATGGTGCGCGGAGAGAGTCCGCGACGGGTTTGGTTCACCTCAAGAAACACCGCATTTTCCTAAGGATTTCGATGGTTTTGAATCATCCAAAAGATTTTTGCATTTTTCTGTTGCGGAGAACCGAGCGTTGGGTTTAACTCTCTCCATCGACGGCGATCAAGCCGCGAGAAACTGAACGAATAAAATGAGCGCAACCACCACAACTATCGACACCGAAAAAGCACTTCGTAACATTGTTGAGAAATGCAAGAAAGACAAGAATTTTCAAATCACATTGGTCATGTGCGCCCCATTGGTCTATATTCGCATGAAAGGGAGTCTGCATTTTGTTGGGTCTGTTCCTTCATTTATGTTGGACGCTTCTTGTAATTCTGATCCTAGTTTGACCGATCAGATCACATTTCACTCAAAAGCAGTTCTTACTGTTCATGGAGATGTAATTTATCTCCGTTAATTAAACAAGATGAAATGTTCATGTATATTTATATACAATAATTAATCTCAAATAAATTTTCAAGAGGGGCGCGACTCTCCAACGCGCATCCTTTGGGTCCGGTTGAACCTCATCAACCCAGTCGTCCGGTACGGAATACTCGGAGGAGGGGCGCGACTCCTAAAACGCGCAAACCATCAAATACCATGAAATACCATTGCAGAAACAAGGACGGCAAAGTCCTAAGTATCCACCGCAGCATCGAAGAAGCTCTGAGGTCCAAAGATGTCTGGAATCATACCATCGAACTGATTGGTATTACCGACGAGACCGGAAGGGTTCTTGAGGCCGATGAAATCTTCCAAGCCAAAGCCTCCGCTTGGCTGAAAGGTCTCCGATGAATCTGGGACCACTCATCGCTGCTCTGATAACAGTCGAGTCCAACGGCAACGACACAGCAATCGGAGATGGTGGTCGAGCCATTGGCGCACTCCAGATCCACAAAGCGGTTGTGGTGGACGCCAACCGCATCGCTGGCACTAGCTACACCCACCAGCAAATGACCAACCGAATCGCGGCTCGTCGAGTTTGCGAGATCTATCTGAGCCGATACGCTGCGGGAAAGACCAACGAAGAAGCAGCGAGAATTTGGAACGGTGGCCCGACTGGTCACCAGAAGTCAGCGACCGTCAGCTATTGGAACAAAGTCAAAAAGCATCTGTGAAACCCAAGACCGTATTCCTAACCGAAAAGACCCACCAGAAGCTCAAAGAGCTATGCAATCAACAGGGAATCAAGCTGAACCACATTGTCGACTTGATAGTCCGCGAATGGCTGGAGAAGAAGGAGGCCAAGCCGTGAGCGATACACCAAACCCAAACGTGTTTTTCCGAGGTGATGACATGGGAATCGGAAACTTTCCAATCAAAGGAGGCAAAATTAGCAATCAACCAATCAACGACGGAGGATATTGGTTTGAGAAATTCAAAGAAGCCAATGAGCGCATCCAGCGGCTGGAGGAGGCGGGGGATGCGATGGTTGAAACCACAACGACACCTGCTGCTGATGCATGGCACAAAGCCAGAGGGGAGGCCAAGCCATGAGCCATCATGTTCGTGACGCCACGAAAATGATCAGCAAAACCCCGCGCACAGACCGGCAGCCGTACATCACGGTTGGTTTCACCGAGTTCGTGAAGGCTGGCTTCGCCCGTCAGCTAGAGCGGCAACTGGCCGGAGCCAACAAGCGGATCGTCGAGCTGGAGAAGGAGAATGAACGCATCCACAGATTGGAACGTGCTGGGGATATGCTGTGCGCTGCTGCCGCCTTCCTAGGCTGGCATGGTGAGATTGAGCAATGGAACAGGGTGAAGGTGAGGAAGCCGTGAACAACCCCATCGACCCTGCCGCATTCGTCTTCAAGCATAAGCGAACCGGACAAGTCGTCGTGGCACCCAGCGAGCGGTGGCATGAGTACTACGACAACAAGGAGAACTGGGAACACACCGCCAGCATCAACGCCTGTCTTGCAATCCAATACATCCTGTCGGTCAAACCGAGGGAGCGGAACAGGTACCTGAGATCACTCACGGAGAAGAAATGAAACTGCGACCGATCAAATGGGTACTGTCACCGACCGACGACCATATGCTTTCGATGGAATGCACCGACATCGAAATCGTCGATGAGGGCGGCGGTGAATACGTCGAGGTGAGTCAATCGGCTGATGGCCACGGCAAGATCAGCATCAACCCCGAGGAATGGCCGATGATGCGTAAGGCCATCGACGATGCGATCAAGCAATGCAGGGATCTGAAGAAATGAAACTCCTACACGAGATGCCGGTCGATCATCCGGCGCGTAACACCGCTCTGGTCAACCTAGATGTCCGCATTCGCTGCCGACATACCAAGTCGATGCGCGATCCGAGGACTTGGAAGATCAAGTCAGACACTTACAACCGTTTGAACGATAGCTGGCGGAACAACTTCGATTTCATTGTATATGAACAACAAAGTTAATACATCATTTGAATTGGATTACAAAACACTTACAGCACTACAGAAAGAAGCAGAGAAACTCGGTTTCCGGTCTTGGGGAGCATACATCCGCCACGTCTTGGACTTTCACATCGTAACATTTCACCCAGAACTATTGAATGAGCATACTACAAACACTCGGACTAACTAAGGACGCAATCGCCAGATTGTTAGGTGTAACACAAGCACCAGTTCAACAACCGAAATCAACAACCGCACCAAAGAGCAGAAAGACATACAAGGGTCGAAAGCAATGGAAGATATCCAAAAGGGTGGTTGATGCCGTCAGAAATGAACCATCCAACAAGACGCTTGTAGAATTGTCCCATAAGTACAATGTCTCCGTTTACTGGGTCTGGTGTGTTCGTAAGAACAAAATCCGAGTGAATTGACCTAAATCCAGCGAGTGTGTCTTGATTGATGCTTCGTCTTATGCTTACTACCAACTGTGAACATCACACAACACCGCCGACGTGTCATGGCGGTTGGTTGCAGCCATGGGAACCGAGCCAATCAAGATGCACTCGCTGCTGTGCTGTTATTCCGCGAGAGATTCAAACCGGACGAAGTGATCCATCTCGGAGACGCCTACGATCTTGCCGCATTGCGAACCGGATCACTCCGAGACCCTCAAGACTCGGACCAAGCAGATGACTATCTCGACGACATCGAACAGGGAGCCAAATTTCTAGACGATCTTAGGCCGACAGTCTTCACCATGGGAAACCATGATGAACGAGCAAAGAAGTATCTGAACCATCACAACGCTGTTGTCAGAGGATTCGCTGAAGCTGTATGGGAACGAATGTTGCAGCCTATTGAGAAACATTGTCATACATTTATCAAATACAATGATTGCCATGACAGATCGTTTTATCAGTTGGGCGGATTTAGATGGGGACACGGCGTCCTATTTGGTGAGAACTTCTTGCGTGATTCAGCCGAGACTTTTGGCAACTGCGTTGTGGCTCATGCTCACAGAGCAGGTCAAGCGTCTGGAAGATCGAATGGAAATCCATTGGGCTTTTGCGTCGGTACTTTGGCAGACGTTCCTGCAATGGATTATGCCTCCAAGCGACGATCAACCCTAGCTTGGTCCCATGGAATGGTCTTTGGTGAGTACACCGAGACATCCGCCAACCTTTACCTTCACCAATGGCCTCAGAACGAACAGAATTGGCGCCTGCCGAGCTTCTAAAGCGGCTTAGGCTCGCGATAGCCAACCAACCAGAAGAAGTCCCAAAAGGCTGGCATACAGCCAACCAATGGGCCGAGATCTGGAACATCACGCCAAATGCTGCTGGAATCGTTCTCTCACGATCAGTTCGCATCGGAGAGATGGAGTCCAAGAAGTTCCGCATACTTTGCGGTAACCGTGGAGCTTATCCCACACCGCATTACCGTCCAACCAATGAAATACAGATCAAAAGCCAACCCTAAGGTTGCAGTCGAGTTTGTCTCCGAAGCCCAACTCCGCATCGGAGAGACCAAGAGACTTGCCGTCATCTACCAGCGCGACGGATACACCTACGTCAGACCGAAAGCAGAGTTCTTCGACAAGTTTGTGCTGGACGAGAAACCGATCCCGAGTTAGACCTATCCCTGTCGCTGCGAGCCGTGAGAAGCCAGCAGCGGTGCAAAAGATAATCCATGTTAAACCATTTCGATCCCCCTCGCACCGTGCATGTCCCGTCGATTATCCGGGAGTTCTCACCACGGTGCGTAGGGGGATTTTGGCTTCAACATGACATACTCAGAAAAGCTCCAAGATCCTAGGTGGCAGAAAAAGCGGCTCGAAATCATGTCTAGAGACGCATTTGCATGCCGCAAATGCCAATCAAAGACAAACAGCCTAACGGTTCATCACTTCTATTATGTAGCAAGAAGGAATCCGTGGGAATATCCACGCAATTCAATGGTGACAATTTGCAGAGACTGTCATCGGGAGGCTCACAAAGACGATTCAAGCCTGAGATTGGATTTTTTCAATTCGTGGGAAACCAGTGCAGGAATTGAAATCGCGAGGCAAATTTCGATGGTTGAGCAGGACATTAACCATGATGAAGGATGCTTATTTTTCATTGAAAGAGCCGCATACGAAATTGGATGGCCACCTTTCGAAATTCTGCATCTTTTGAAAGACGCCGCTGAACATGGAATAATGACAGATGAATGGCTTATGAACTTAAGGAAGCAAATTCCTTCTAGTGATATTGAGGAAAACGAACAATGAGAATTAGATCTATTAAACCAGAGTTCTGGGAATCTGAAAGTCTCGGGAGAGTATCAAGAGAAGCTAGGCTCCTTTTCATCGGACTCTTCTCATGTTGCGATGATGTCGGGAGGGCTCGCGCATCCTCGCGACTCCTCGCGAGCCGTCTTTTCCCTTACGATGATGACGCTTTCAAGAAGCTTCCAGCGTGGATTGCTGAACTTGAAAGGGAGGGTTGCGTTCGGCTCTATCAGGTTGCCGGTGAATCATATCTGGATATCCCAAAATGGCTGAATCACCAGAAAATCGACAAACCTTCGGCGTCCAAGCTCCCGGCATTCGACGATACTCGCGAGGATTCGCGAGGATTCGAGAAAAATAGCCTTGGAACAGGGAACAGGGAAGAGGAACAGGGAAAGGAACAGGAGACATTCTTCGTTTCGGAGGTTCCCGTGAAACCTCTTTGGGGTGTTAAGTTTGGATTGATGCTTCCAGAGAATCTGCAGACTGATGAATGCCTTTCGGCTCTTGAGACTTGGCTTGCTTATAAAGCTGAACGAAAACAAGGATATAAGCGAATCGGATTATCCGAAGCTCTTAAATCTTGGTCGAAGGAATTTAACAAAGACACATTCCCGTCTGCCGTCATTAACTCCATTGCTAATAATTATCAGGGTCTATTTGCTCCGAGAGCTGCACTTCAAATTCAAACTCCTCAGAAAAAGGAACTCGACTGGAGGGATAGCCTGTGAGCAGCCCATACTTCTCGGAAGAAGACGAGTTCGGTTTAATCGGAGCTTGTTTGACTGGAACTCTGGACACTTGCGCTGATGCGCTCGCTGAAGTCCGAAGCGACTGGATCGAACATCAATCGCTCAAAGACACCTACGAGGTAATTCGTTCGCTGACTCAACAGAACCGCGCACCAAGCCTTCCTGAGCTTGGGAAGGAATGGAAGAAGCTGAACGGCAACCAGCCCATCCCTTTCGAGGACTGGAACAAAGCGATGGAAGTCTGTCCGTCACCGGCAAACCTTCCATACTACGTCAAAGGCATAGCAGAAGCCGCTCACCGTCGCCAGCTAAGGCTCGCAGGAGACCGCCTTATACGCGAGTCCGCTGTCCTGACACTTCCGACAGATCAAATCGTCTCTAATGCCGAAGCAGGACTCAGCATTGAGGTCTCTAGGGAGACTCTCTCAACGTCAAAACAGGTCGCGGGGTCGTTCATCGACGCGATGCAGGAAAGATTCAGCCGAAAAGGCACGCTCTCGGGAGTGACCACTGGCTTCCATTGGCTCGACGACAAGACCGATGGTTTGCAGCACGGTGAGCTTGCCATAATTGCGGCTCGTCCATCTATAGGTAAAACGGCAATCGCCATCGCCATTGCCGAAGCAGCAGCGGTCAGAGCTAAGATCCCAACGCTGTTCATTTCGCTTGAGATGTCGAAGGAGGCGATCTTCAGACGATCCGTCGCATCTATCGGGAGCGTTCCAATGCAGAACCTTAAGAGCGGAAACCTCAACGAGGGGGATATGCGCTCAATGAGCCAAGCATCTGCAAAGCTCGCAAGCAGTCCGCTCTGGTTCTTGGATGGCTCAAGTTCTCAAAGCATCGCCAGCATCACCGCCAATATCCGCAGAGCAGTGCGAAAACACAAAGTGCGGCTTGTGATTATAGACTATCTCCAGAAGGTAAAGGCAGCCGAGAAGTCCGAAAAACGCACCTATGAAGTCGCAGAGGTCAGCGGTAAGCTCAAAGACATTGCAGTCCAGACCGGAGTGGCTCTGCTATCATTAGCTCAGTTGAACCGAGAGAACGAGAAGGACAAAGGCAGACAACCTCGTCTGACTGATCTAGCGGACTCCGGTCAGATCGAACGTGACGCTGACCTTGTGATGCTACTAGACCGAGATCGAAAGCAGTCGAAAGGTGAAGCCTCAATCGTCATCGCAAAGCAACGCGACGGTGAGTGTGGCCTAGTCAAGCTTTGGTATGATGGGCAATTCTGCAGGTTCTCAGAGCCTCCCATAGATACCTAAATCCCAACGCTGGGTTGACACCATAAACAAAGTCTGTAAACTGCCTCTCGACGGTACAAATCCCCCACAAATACCATGGTAATCGGAAAGATTGACGTTACGAAGGTCGATAAGACCCATCTATTCAAAGGCAAGTCTGGAACCTACCTCGACATTGCTTTAATCCCCAACAAGACCGGACGCGACCAATACGGTAATGATGGAATGGTCGTTCAGTCCGTCTCAAAAGCAGCAAGACAAGAAGGCAAGAAAGGTCCGATCCTTGGCAATTATGTCGACATGGACCAACGCGATAAGCCGCAGACCAAAGCAAAGCCGGTCTCCGCAAATGACCCCATCGGACCTGAAGACGACATCCCGTTCTGATATACCTTATGGCACGCAACCGTTATCTATGTAAGAAGGTCGAAGAAGGTGATATTGACCGTCTCGACCCACTCGAAACGCAAGCAAGAATCACACTCCTAAGCCAAGCACCGAATATCATTACAAGTGCCATTGCCAAAGGCTGGATCTCTTATCCAACCAAGACAAAGGTGCAAGACGACAACTCCGAATCAATGACTTGGTTATTGCGATACGATTGCGAGCGAGCTTATCACAACAGACAGAAGGGGATGTCATACCGAGACATTGCCAAGATGCTGGGTGTCGGACTCTCTCGCGTTACCCACATCTTGCATCGCGGAGAATCCATCGTGTTGGAACGCAAGCTCAATGACATCGGTGTCAAACCAATAAGCGTTCCCGATAAAGCAACTGTAAAGAAGCACACCAGCACAAGCAAGAGCAGCATTAACAAGCGCAAGCGTTTGTGATTTATCAATATCAAATGTCACTGTTTGTTATGTTGTTTCATTGCCTAATCGCAAGCCATATACCGTTTGCGTTAGGAGGCTCCCGTCAATGTCCCAAACGCAGGTGATCGCGCGGGA